>OLRG01000418.1_pt1 | contig 42544 bp, 22 predicted proteins | sample 1672331 | NCBI WGS metagenome assembly OLRG01 (sample SAMEA3136672, study PRJEB25190) | human gut metagenome
GTATCTTGGAATAGTTCGAGAATCCCACGAAGGTAACATCATTTACCGTTGTGAATTTACAAAATGAAAGATAAATACCCCAGATAAAGGGCCATAAAAAACCGATTACAAACGCTGCAAATGTAGGCAGTACAAAAATCGGCCACCACTTTTTGATTGTTTTTCCTACCATGACAGGTCCCCTCTCTTTTCATCAATAGGGGGAGGCTGAAAAACCCGCCTCCCCTGTAATTACCTGATTTTCAGATTATTCAGAAAGTGCTTTTTCTGTTGCCCATCCGTCAACAAATGCACTTACAACGTCATCCCAGGAACCTGTTCCTGCTGCATATGCAGTAAGAGCTGTGCCAAGACCATTTTTCCATTCTTCAGAAGGCATTGTTGTAAAGTTCCATGATACAGGAGTCAGACCAGCTTCTGTATAATCGGCATCATTTTTTACAAATACGTTTGTACTTTCCGCAGCTGTCTCAAATGGAATTGTGAATCCCATGTCTTCTGACATAGATTTTGTTCCTGTTTCAGAGGTTACACACCAGTTCATGAAATCCAGTGTTGCCTGAATATCTTCGTCAGATGCATTTTTGTTTACGCACCAGTAGTTTTCTGTTCCGGTTGCAAGTCCTTCGTTTTCATCATCCACACCGAAGTAGATCGGGATCATAGCCAGTTCATCATCACTGTATGTCTTGGACAGTTCTGCATACTCCCAGGTACCATTCTGATAGAATACTGCTTCACCGTTTACAAACTCGTTTCTGGAGTCATCTGCTGTTTTTGCAGAAAGCTCAGCTCCATCACAGGTGGAATCTGTGATGTACAGATCAAACAGGTTCTTGTACTGGTCAAGGTAAGTTCCTTTGATAGCGTCTGTATCATCAATTCCGTCTTCTTTGTATTCATAGTAGATCGGAAGATTTGCCAGATGTGTTTTGAATCTCCAGTCAGAGGATCCGTCCATACCTGCTGATGTGAAAGCACCTTTCACGCCAAGTTCATCTTTTCTTGCCTGGATATCATCTGCAACTTTTTTGAGATCATCATAGCTCTTGATATCGTCGAGAGAATATCCTGCTTTGTCAAGTAATGTCTTATTAACAATAAGTCCATAAGATTCGATTACATATGCAATACCATCAACTGCATCTCCGTCTTTCAGTTCATATACATCAGAAGTAAGACCTTTTGTGATCTCTGCATCTTTCAGATCGTAGCAGTAATCTTTCCAGCTTTTCAGACCAACAGGTCCATTTACCTGAAACAGAGTAGGTGCATCACTTTTTGCCATTTCAGACTGAAGAGTTGTCTCATACTGTCCGGATGCTGCAGTTACAACTGTAACTTCTGTTCCTGTTTCTTCTGTGTAGGCTTTTGCAAGATTCTGCCATGCTTCGTCTGCTTCTGGTTTGAAGTTCAGATAATAAACTTTCCCTCCATCTGCTGCCATTGCAGGTACTGCAGGAATCATTGTTGCAGCCATCATAACTGCCATGCTCATTGCTGTTAATTTCTTCATTTTCATAGTGTTGTTCGCTCCTTTTCTTTTAACTTCGTGCTTTTCAAGTTGATATTATTATAAAATTTCGAAGGAGTTTGCACCATGATAAAAAATCAAGAAACATGTTCTTTTTTCATTTTTTATGAAAAGAATATTTTTCATTCCCAAGAAACAGAATAAATATAGTTTAAAGGGCAAAAATTTCTTTTAAAAAAAGAAGTGAAACATTTACTTTGGGGAAGTATAAAAGAAACGAAAAGGGGACCTGGCCGGTCCCCTCTTCACACCCCTGGACTTGTGTACAGAGGTAGTTTGGTCTTATGGAGTTGGTTGTGAAAATAAGCTGCGTTCTTCCAGAGGGAAGATGTTGGTGTGGATGTTCACGATAAACAATCTATTGTTTCAGGTTTTCCTGAAACGGGCAGGGTGCTGGTTAATCCCAAGCCTGAATCATCATATCAGATACTTTACTATTTCTGTATGATATTAAAAGACTCCACATTCCTTTTGCATATTCATTATAACCATAATATTTCCAGCCTGCTCTGGTCAGTAATTTTCTGACATTGCTTTTTGGGGTACCTATAGTTACTCCTCCACAGGTGCATCTGGTATCTTTTATATAGATTGAAAAACATCCTGGTTTATTTTCGTATTCTTTTCCCAGGCATACGTTTGATATATAAGAGCTTTTTAATGATCCTGTATAGGAATATCGTTTATCATTACCTTTGTTTACTGCAATTCTATTCATACCAAGGATTTTATGCATCTGATTAAAGCTTTTATTTGAGCTCCAGACAGGTCTCAGATATTTGGAAACGTCGATTCTTTTTACTGTCACTTTGCATTTCAGGATTCTGTTTCCTGTTCTTCCTGAAATAATGCAAGTTCCTTTCTTTTTTCCGGTCACTTTGCCACTGGAAGAAACAAATGCTATGTTGCTGTTGCTGGATTTCCATTTTATTTTTGAATTTTTCTTTCCGGTAACTTTTAGCTGTACTGTCTTTCCAATATAAACAGATGTACTTGTTTTGTTTAGTCTTGGTGTTGCTGCCGATACCGGCAATGCCAGCAACAGAATTGCCATAAAGCTCATAATTAATACGGTTTTCAGTTTTTTCTCTTTCATAGTGTCCTCCTTTTTATCACTGTCAGTGATATGAATGTATTTTTATTTATCTTCTTCCCTGGATTTTTTGTTTTTCCGGAGGAAAGAAAAAACATTCTCATCTTTGGTGTCGGACAGGTCGTCATCCGTCAGGTGAAAGTCTCCTGTAGCTTCTGCTTCCACAGAATCCTCCTGTGGCTGGTCTGTTTCCATGGAGTCGTCTTCCATTTCAGGTTCTTCTTTAGATTCTTCTGATTCTTCTGAAATGGGGGATGAGCCATTCTGTGTGGTATTCCAGACTTCTTCCCGTTGGCTCCATGGGGTGTATTCTGGTTCCGGATCTGGCAAATCTTCCAGGGCTTCCGAAGATTCTTCGTCTGTGAATTCTCCCTCTGCATCCACTGCTTCCAGATCCTGTTTCAGTTCTTTCAGACCTTTTTTCAGAAGGATCATGAAAATCAGATCCAGGATTCCGTTGACAAGGAAAATATATCCTGCGAAGATCACCATATATTTTGCCATGGTAAAGGGATTCTCTACAAGTGCAATACCAAGACCAATAAAGATCAGACTGCCGATCAGAAGGAATTTCCAGGTACCCATGTTCCTTTTTTTCAGGCGAAAGCTTCCCTTCAGTGTCCAGATACTGTCTACCAGAATAAAGGTTCCCAGAAGTACCGGCAGAAGCTTGATCACAATCTGCGGATTCATAAACAGGAATACCCCTACAACCAGGAGAACTCCTCCGGAAAACAGGTCAAAGATGGTTGCGCTGAGCTTCTCTGCAACGTAGATCAGAATATGGTAAAGACCTACCAGTATCAGGAGGATCCCGAACACAAATTTACAGATCACATTGATCATATTCACCGGCATACACACAAGGCAGACTCCAAATACTATATAGATGATGGAAGTTACAACCTGCCCTTTTAAAATTTTATTGATTTTTTCCCACATGGAACTTTTCTCCTTTCATACATGGGTTTATTCAAAAAACAGTATACTGCCTTTTGTGAATATCGTCTATAGGACAATCTTTTTCTGTTGTTGCTATTTTATATAAAAACAGACAGACCGAGGCTGCCCCACAATCTGTCTGTTTGAATTTATTATTTTACTGTTACTTTCACTGCTTTATATACACCATTCGGTGCATAGCAGTATACAGTGCAGGCACCTTTCTTAATGCCCTTAATCACACCGTTTTTGCTTACAGTTGCAACACCACTGTTGCTGGATTTGTATCTTACTGCGCTTACATGATATTTTACATTTTTAGTTGTATTTGTCACTTTTACTTTCAGTGTGAAGGATTTTCCTGCTACTATGGAAACCTGTCCCTTATTTACAGTCACTTTCTTGGCATTTCCATACTTACCACCGGTGGTAACTGCATGCATAACATCAGATTTTGCAAGTGTTGCTTTTTTACCATTGGTGTTTTTGTATGCTACTACCTGATATTTGTAGTGTGTTGCTTTTTTCAGGCTTTTCTGTTTCCAGGTTGTTGATCCTGCTTTTACTGTAGCAATCAGTTTTGCCTGCTGCCCATTACACTGAGTACCATAAATTTTATATCCATCAGCAGATTTGACTTTATTCCATGTAAGAGAAGCAGTTGTTTTCGCTGTTTTAACTCTCAGATTAAGAACTGGCGCTACAACTGGTTTCTTGTTTTCTTCATCTGTCAGCTGTTTATCTGTAGGAAGTTTGTCAATCTCAGCTTTTGCTTCTTCCATAATCTTGCTGACCTCCTCAGCTGATGCTGCCTCGCTGATGTTCAGTTTTGCTTTTGTAATAATGCCGGAAAGTTCTTTCTGCTGTACATCACGATAGTCTTTTGCATTCTTATAGGCATCCAGATCTTTTTTGGCTTCTGCTTTTACCGCATTCAGTTCAGCTTCTGCATACTGATCTGCTGTTTTGATAGCAGTAATCTGTTTTTGGACTTTCTTAACTGCAGCCTGCATATCTTCTTCTGTTTCCAGAGTAGCAATTTTCTCTTTAGCTGTATCAATAAGGTCTTTGATTACTTCCTGCTCTTCTTCTCTGTAGTTGTTATAGTCTACAGATGCATCCAGCTGAGAATTGTATTCCTCACGAAGTTTTTTGATTTCTTCGCGATTTACAATATTAACTTTTATCTCAGGCATTTTGTCTTCATAGAATTTCTTCTGTGTATTTCCAATAATGAAATAACCCTGAGCTCTTGTACCACCAAAATCAGCATAATAATATCCATCATTCAGCGTGTAAGTTCCGGATGGTGTTCCTTCTGGAACAGTAAAGGTAATTGTTTCCATATCACCTTTTACATTTTCAACACCTGGAATATCTGTTTTATATCCGGTATACTCTGTCCAGATATTCTTTTCTTTAGCAACTTCCTTCGGTCTCTTAACTCCTGTAAGAGATATTGTCACTTCATTACCATCATAAATCTTTTCAGAAGTTACAGACGCATTGATTACTACTTCTTCCGGAGTAACAGTCACTTTACAGATTGCTTCTTTACCTTCGACAGTTGCCTTAATCTCTGCTTCTCCTTCTGCAACTGCAGTAACCAGACCACCGTCGCTTACTTTTGCCACCTCTTCATTGGATGAAGTCCATGTAATTGCTTTATCTGCCACTTCTTCCGGAGTGATCGTTGCCGTAAGCTGTGCTGTGTCGCCTTCCTTAATCTGAAGTTCTGTTTTGTCTAATGTAACACTGTCTATTCTGGTGTTCTCGGCAACTGTTACATCGAAATCAGGCATAAAACTGAAATCATCTGACAACGTCGGCGCACCCATGTTCGGTGCTCCTGGATTGTCGATTGTTTTATCAGCACCTAAAGCAGACCCCCACCACTGACAGTGAATTCTACCATCTTCAAAAGTAAAAATACCTTCTTCTGGAAACGTTACCTCAAAACTGTTTTTGATAGCAAGATCCCACTGGCTGCAGTGTCCTTTGTATTCAGTGCTTCCATATGTATAATGAACATAGGTTGATTCAGATCCCCAACTAGAATTAAACTGTGGATTGTAAATGGTGGCCAGTTTGTATACGGGCATTGTAATACCTGTAAAACTGATCTTTGCGGTATCACCTGCTTCCAGTTTTTCTCCTTCGTGTGTCGCGTTTTCTATATTCACTTTAATCTTTCTTGCATCCAGTACATGGAACTTGCTTCTGGTAGTTCCATCTGCTGCTTTTGCGGTAATCTCAATTATGTTGCTTCTGTTTTCCAACGGAAGAGTATAAGTCCCCTCTGTACCATTTTGTGGAACGGTGATTCCGTTGCATTTTACAACAATACTTTCTGCTCCCTCTGCAGATGCTTTCAAAGTAAATGGAGTGCTGTCTCCTTCTGTAAAATACATGGTATCATAAGAACGAAAAACTACATCTGCTTCATCATTTCTCAGTGATTCACTGTTTATGATATTGTCTGTAATTGTAATGCTTTCATTGCCGCCTACACTGTAAACTACGTAAGCAGTATTTACAGGATCTACTGCATCAAAGTGTGCTCCACCCGTATGTTCCAGTTCATCGTAAGTGATCTTTACAATTGTATTTCCTTCTTTTACTGCTTTTACTGTAACTTTGGAATTATCTGTTTCATCCATTGTTACAGAATCACCCTTGATGATTTCATAATTAAAATGCGGAAGCTGTACGTTATTGTTGATGGCATCTGTAATCGCCTCTTCCACACGTCTCGGAACCAGTTTGGCGGTATCGCCTACTTTCAGTTCCTTATAATCATACTGTGTCCATAAGTCATTGGTAAAGCTGTCCGGTACTTCTGATCCGGCATTCACGCCAAGATACGCATCTTCTTCCTCCTGATTATCGCCTACTTTGACAGTAATATCTGGAAGATATCCAAAGTTTCTTGCAGTTACAGTTCCCTTGCCATCGCCAAAATCATACCCTGGGCTCCACTGATTTGCCGCTTCATAAATAAATCCACCTGTCAAATGATAAGTTCCGTCTTGAAGTATTCCAAGATCCATTGCATCTGTCAGTTTTCCCTTGGCACTTGTCCTCACTTCCTCTAATCCGGAAATGTCTGTTTTGTATACCGTCTGGATGGTTCCTGCATAAGAGCTGTTCCACTGGCCTGAAATCTGATAAACAGGATTTGCAAGATTACTAAGGGAAACGGTTACTTTGCCATCTTCACCTACTGTTACAGTAACTTCTGTTTCTACGTTACGAATGTTATATTCTGTCTCTCCGACCTGTACAGTGTCCTCATTTTTAAAAATTACCTGCTGTCCTTTATAAAGATAATTTTTGTCTTTTTCATGATAAAGGACATCATACCGTTTGTTCCATGTGCTGCTGAAAATATAATCCGGAAGTTCTACTTCTCCTTCAGCTGCTGACTGAAAAGCTGTCTCTTCCTGTGCAGAACCATCATCAAACAGGGATGCTTCAGAAGTTCCTGCATTCTCACTGGAAAATGATTCTTCCTCTTCAGCATCTGTTCTAACATCAACTGAAGACTCATCTTCTTCCTGTCCTTCCTGATCATCCAGATTCACATCAACAAAATCTTCTGGTTCTTCTTCTGGTTCTTCAGATGTTTCTGTTTCCTGTACAGCATCTGAAAAATCATCCATGGCAAAAACAGATGTAGTCGACACTGCATTTCCAGAAACCATGGTGGCCGCAAGGAGTACACTGAGCCATTTTTTCTTCATACTCTTCATCATCCTTTCTTTTTAGCATACAAAAAGAAACCCTATCTTTTCTTATAGGCTTCCTTAAGATATGCTCTATGCTGACTGAAGAGTCTGATACTCTAACACAGCAGAGAAAAGCTGTGCCGGAATCTCACCGGCTTTCGATACTGTCTGCCCTGCAGACATCACATACCTCATAATTATATGTAATTGACAAATTAATTATATCAATTTTCTCATTTTTTGTCAACAATCCATCATAAATATTCCGTCACATATCCATTCTCCTGACAATATTTGTCAACTTTGCTTCCTTTTTTGCAATGGATATGTGTACTTTTGTTAACGATCCATTCACCAATGATTTCAGGATCTCCCGGTATTTCCAGTACTTTCAGCTGATTACATCCATGAAATGCCCACTTTTCGATTATTTTTACATTTGCTGGAATTCTTACGTACTCCAGCTTTTTACATTTCAGAAATGCACTGTCCTCAATCACCTCAAGACTTTCCGGCAATGACAGTTCTGATATTCCACACTGATAAAATGCGAATGCCCCTATTTTTTTCAGGTCTCCTGAAAAAGAAAACTGCGAAAGATCTATGCATTTATAAAAGGCAAATTTACCTATTTCTGTAAAACTGGACGGAACCTGCACTTCCTGAAGACTCTGGCATTCCCGGAAAGTTCCCTCCTCGATTCTGCTCTGTCTGCTTTCCTGATTCATTTTCATAGTCATCAGTCTTTTACATCCGGCAAATATATTTTTTTCCATTCTGCGTACTGGCTTCATAAATTCAACCTTTTCCAGTTTTACACATCCGGCAAAAGCTTTCTGACGGATCACCTGTACACCAGGCATTTCAATCTGTTTCATATTCGTGCAGTTCAGAAATGCCTCTCTCTGAATTTCTATAATACTATTTTCTAAACTCAGATGTCTCAATTTGATATTTCCCCGAAATGCTTCTTCTCCAATACTACTATAATCCTGACCTATTAAAAGTGTTCTCTGCACATTCTTTTTCGCTTCATTTCTTGTAAAAATCATCGGTTCTTCTGCCCTCCATACAAGTACTTTTGCTGCCATTTTTCCTCCTTTACCGGAAATGTTCAAAAAACGCAGCATCCAAAAATGGATACTGCGCATCAGACTTTAGCTGTTTTTGAACATTACCTGCTGCTACCGCAATATCTCTGATCAGGAATATTTTCTCTATTTTGCCCCAGATCGTGGGTACACAAATAGAACAATATCCCACTCCATTTATCATTGCGTGTAATAACTGGTAGCAGCTCTAAGCAGGTCTCCTGACTTATGCATTCCCGACGCATCCCTTCTCATACATAAAAGTACAATGGTATGTGATGCATCTACGCAAATACAGTAGCACGACTGTCCAGGGTTCTCACCTGATTCCCTCTTGGCCTGCAGCAAATACTGTGCAGGAACTTAAAACCGGTAATTGTTTCATTACTTAAACTCTATTCAATTATCTGTTTAATTCTATCATATACTGTTTTTGTTTACAACAGTTTCTTAATCTATTTTACAGTTACTTTGATCACATAAGCTTTCTTTCCTGATTTTACAGTGATTTTGGCAGTGCCTTTCTTCTTGCCTGTGATCACACCGTTTTTACTTACAGTTGCCACTTTGCTGTTTGATGATGTATAAGTAACTTTATCCTGAGATGTAACAGGGCTGATCACCGGTTTCAGAGTAACTTTCTGTTTTTTCTTCAGAGTCAGTTTTGATTTCAGACCGCTGATCTTTGTTGTTGTAACCTTTTTACTCTGTACTTTTACTTTCAGGGAAGCTTTTACTCCACTCTTCAGAGTCACTGTAATTTTGGCTGTTCCTGCTTTTGTTCCGGCTTTGATCACACCGTTTTTGTCTACAGAAGCAATTTTCCTGTTACCGGATGTCCAGGATTTTACAGAATCACCCTTTGCCATAGTTACTTTTACAGCTTTTGAAGACTGTTTTTTCTGAAGTGTGAGTGCTTTAAGATTCAGTTTTACAGTTGCTTTCAGTTTCTTTCCGTAATCTCTTGTTTTCTTTTCTTTACATACAGAGCATACTGCCTGCTGTTTTTCCGGCTGGAATACAGTCGCATCAGAAATCTTTTTCCATTTTCCGAATTTATGTCCTGCTGCCGGAATTTCTTCTGTTTTTGTCTTCTGGCAGATTGTACAGGTATAAGTTTTTTCACCTGGTTTTGTACAGGTAGGTTCGGTTGTTACTTTGCCTTCATCCCATACACATTCATGTTCTTTTACAGTAAGATAAATACCTCCCGGTGCAGAACAAATTGCATCTGTACTATCGCCAGGCTGTCCATCGATTCCGACAAAATATTCTCCTGCCGGAATCTTATCAAGATCTACTGTCAGATTTCCGTCTGCATCTGTAATGCCAAGCTCTGTCCAGGAACTTACACGTCCGTCCCACAGGTCTTTTACAGGAGTGTAGAACAATGCACTTTCACCTGTAATCTTTCTCTGTACTGTAGTATAGTTGTCTCCCTGTCCTGTACGGTAAACTTCCAGAGTCACATCTTTGTCAATTCCTTTGGTAACTACAGACTGTGTCATCTGTCCATTTGCCTTCAGATAATTGAATCCTGCTCCTGGATCAGAGAAAAAGCCCCAGTCTGAAAAATGAGCAAATGTAACGATATCTCCGTCATGAAGAAGGATCTGGTCTGCTGTTGATCCCCATCCCGGACCTGCCAGAGGATATTCATAATTTTTATAATAATTCAGGTTCTGATCCATATCCCAGAATTCCATCATGTACATAGAACCACGTGATCCTGTGATGTTCAGTTTACTGGTTCCCAGAATTCCTTCGTTTTTCAGATATCCTTTGCCTGCATCTGCTTCGTCTACTCCGCAATAGAGAACTTCAGTTGCATAAATAAACAGATGGAGCATAGTAACTTTACCCTCTGCTGTTTCCTTTGTTCCTTCGGATGTTCCGCCTGAACCATAGTTTTCAGATGAATAGTAAAAATTATCCAGTCCATAGAGAGCCAGGTCAAAATATGGCACTGTAAGTTTCTGGAGGGATACCGGTCCCGGCAGTGATTCTGTATTGCTTAAATAAACTTCATCATCAGATACAGAAAAATATACCGTTACAGATGTATTGGATTCATCTGTTGCTCCTGTATCAGAAAACTGATCTTCCTGGGCTCCATCGCAGAAAACATCTGTCTGAGATTTTCCGTCTGATAATGCATCCTCATTCTGATCTTCCTGAATTTCTGTTTCATCTGTGATTTCTGTTTCGTCAGCAGTACTCTGATCTTCTGTTACCTCTGAAGAAATCTCATCTGTTCCGTCTGCCTCATAGTTTTCCGGTTCCTCTGTCTGCACTTCTGTTACGGTTCCGTCATCAAACGACATATCCTGTGCAAATGCAGTTACATTCATTCCTGTACACAGCATCGCAAATGTAAGAACCCATGCCAGAAGGCGGCCTTTGAATGTTTTTTTGTATTCCTGTTTCATGTTTTTCCTCCTATTTTTTATTATATAAAAGTCCGATTTTCGCGTGAATCCGACTGTCTATATCCTGTCCGGCTGTTTTTCTGATAATGTTTTCTGGCTCTGTACCAGAAAAGAAGATAAGCTGCACTTAAAAGAGCAATGAGTAAAAGTATCTTTGGATATACTCCGGCCTCTTTCCAGTCCTTTTTCAGCTGCGCAGATACGGTCTGATTCTCTTCTTCCGTATCGGAAGATGTCCCGGATCCGGTTTCCACTGCTGTTCCTGCATCTTCAGAAGAACCCGTTTCTGAATCTTTGGTTTCTTCAGAACCTGTTTTTTCTTTTGAATTTTTTTCTGATTTCTTTTTGTCTGTTTTTGCAGATTTTTTTTCTTCTTCTGTCTGCCTGGAATCCTTCTTTTTCTCTTTGCTGTTTATTTTGTTCTCTTTTTTCAGATTTTCTTTGGAGCCTTCTCCCTGACTGCCGGAGCCTGTTCCACTGACCTTTTTTAATTTTGCTTTGGAGCCTTCTCCATCTGAACCACTTCCAGGTTTGACAGCTTCTGACTTATGTCCTCCACTTCCTGGCCGATGGATAACTCCATTATTCTTTCCTGAACCATTTCCATTTGTATTTCCATTGCCTGGATTCCGGATATCCGGGATCCGGATCACCAGTTGTTTACTTATATTACCGTCTCCGTCTTTTACTGCTATCACCAGATCTTTTTCTCCGGCTGTCAGTCCCGTAAGCGTGATCGTATCCGTTCCGGCCTGAATTTCCGTTCCCTTTCCGGATGTTTTCACAGAGGGAATCTTCTTTCCGGCATCTACTACCTGATAATACCGATACCCTTTTTCACTGGTTTTGTATACAACAGATGCCTTATCTGTGGAAATACGACTTGCACTTACTTTTTTCAGGATGGGTGCTGTTTTATCTGTCAGTTTCAGAGTCAGATAGGTATTCTTTCTGGTACCGTCTTCTGCAGTTACCTGAATTCTTATCTTTGCTTCTTTTTCTCCCTGTGCAAACAGAATCTTCCAGAATCTGTGACCATCTTTTGTATGACTTTCTGAAATAGTTTCATCTTTTTGTACAATACTGCCTTTGATACCTGATACTGCATAGATTTTCAGAGTTCCATGTTTTTCCTCCGGTTCTGCCCATACATTCAGGCTCTGTCTTTCATCACCGTAAACTGCTGTATAATGGGTTTCTTTCTTATCAAAAGAAGGCGTCAGTTTCTGTATTCCTTTTCCATAATTATCAGAGCTGGAAACATACAGATGTTTCAAATCCGCATCTGAACTCATCAGTGATTTCAGATTGAAACTGTAACTGGTAACTTTTGTATCTGCTGTCACCGATTCTATGAGAGTCTCGTAACCTTTTCTGGTAATTTCAATCCTGTATGTATTTCCCTTCAGGAATGTATATCTGCCATTTTTTCCTGCTTTCAGTTCTTCTCCGTCCTGGTTCTTTACTGTGACTGTCGCATCCGTCGGTACTGTTTTGATCATTATCCGAATTTCTTCATAAGAAGTTAACTGGATTCTTACAGGTGTACTCATCTGATTTCCTGCAATATCCTTTGCCAGAATCCAGACTTCTCTTTCTTCTGTTTCCGGAATCATCAGATCCAGGGAATTATCATCTCTTGTCATAAGTTCTACAGAACCGGAAAGGTCAAATTCCGGAGTTTCTCCTGGTTTTACGATCTTGTACTGATAATTTCCCATTTCATTGGATGTAAATGTTACCCGAACCCGTTTTTCATCATAACGCACTGCTCTGGCTTCTGTTATTTGGGGCGGATAACTGTCTTTCCGCTGAAGAATTACCTGATAAGAAGCTTTTTTACCACTTTTTGTTTCAACATTGACTTTCACTGTTGCTTCTGCTTCCTCATCTCCAAAATAGACTGCTATCCTGCTGGCATTGCCACTTCCTGCTGTATGTCCGTAATTGTTAATCTTTTTGGTCCCACGTACGCTCTCTACTGTGACTTTTGCATCCGTTTCTTCTGTTTCTGCAAAAATATTCAGAAATTCATTTTTTCCATTATACATGGAAGCAGTATATTCATATCTTTCCTGTGTAAATGCAGGATCCAGACTCAGATACGCTGCATCATCTGCATAACTGTTACTTGTACTTACTACCAGATTTTTCAATGCCGGTATGCTCTGATCTCCTGTAATATAGAAAACATAAGTTCTTGATTTCTTTCCGTCAGAGACTTCCACAGTAACCGCAGCTTCTGTACCATCAAACTTCACCTTATAAGTACCGTCACTTTTTTTACCATTAATTTTCAGAGATGCTCCATCAGGAACTTTAAAAGATAAAGTTACCTGTTTTGCATCTTCTTCCAGTGCCAGATTATATTTGAGACGGTCTTTACGGAAAGACCTGTCCCAGGTAACTTTTCCTTTGTCTGCCGAAGCACTGACGCTGCTGAGGTATGCTCCGTTTGTTTCAATCGCCATCAGATAATTGGAGTCATTTTTGTAATAAATGGTTCCATCTCTGTCTACGCACAAAGTGCTGATACTGTATTGCTGCTGTGCAGTATCCGGTGTAAAAATTTCTTCAATATTTCCTTCTGTCTGACCCGGACTGTCTGTCAGCATATAAATACCTCCAGGATAGGCATTGGCAGTAAAATAAACACAGACTCTCCCATCTGCTTTTCCGTCTTTATTATAATCCACACCTTCATAGGCAGTAGAAAGAAGAGGAGCTGCCTGAGGATATCCTGCTATAGGAACGGAATACGCAAGAGAAAGTGCGGAATCTGATTCCTGGAGCACATCAAAATGATGACCTCCATCCGGATTAAACTGTCCTCCGTGTCCACAGACCCCAATATAGATCCTTCCTTTATAAACCAGAGGTGTAGCTGTGGCCATTCCTCCCAGGTCATAACTTAACACCTGCCCGAATGTCCCGTCAGGATTCATTTTTACCCGATAAAGGTAACCACCTTTTGTTGCAAAATATACATATCCGTTATTATAAGATACCGACGTACGGATATCTCCTTTCAGTCCGGTAAGCTTGTCCAGCATCATTCCTGTGGATGTAGATACGGAATATAAGATAGAGGTATTGGTATAATTTCCTTCTGTGGAACCATCATCTGAGCCAAATACCAGATAATCTCCAGATGCATAAGAACCAGCCCAGTAAAATCCACCTTTATGAGTATATTTCCAGGCACAGTATTTGATCTCATCTCCTCTGGAAGGATCTTCATCTGTCACTGACAGAGCGAAATAAGTTCCGGCTGTTGTCTCCGAATTCCAGGTTCCTGTATAAATATATCCGTTTTTGTATGTAATTGGTGAAAGAGTCTGTCCTCCTACCGGTTCACTGACCCACAAAGATTTCAAAGTTGTGGCACTGACTGCCTGTATCTGTCCACCCCCGACCTGTGCAAAAAGCATACCTTCTGCATAGGTTAGAGGATTCAGTGCAAATACCATACTTCCCACCAATTCATCACTGACTGCCAGAATTTCCCCGGTAGTCCTGTCAATTCTGTAAATAAATTTTCCGGAAGCCACATAAAGTGTTCCACCCAGAATTAACGGTGGTGTAACTGCTGCATTCCAGTCTCCTCCAAACTGCATTGCCCATTTCTGAACGGTTTCAGCAGCACTGGACGGTGTGGACGCATCCGTAATTCCATTATTGGTGTCGCTGTTTCTGTAATTGATCCAGTCATTATCTGTAATTTCAGGCTGAGGTGCATCTATGCTTTCCAGTTTTACCTGAATCTGGTCGGTATCTCCGGCACAAAAACTTCCTGTCTGTGTTTTGTAACCATAACAGGAAACTGTCCACGTATAACTGTCTCCCATCAGAAGTCCGTCAAAATTCAGTCCGGAAGCATCTGAAGGGGTTACCCTTTCCCCGCCCTTATCATACAGGCTGACTACCGCCTTGTCCGGAGCAATCTCAAACCTTACTGTACTGCTTTTCTGTTTTTTTACCCTGATCCGGTAGATTCCCTCACTGGTATAAGTCATTCCTTCGTATTCCGGATCCAGATAAGTATTTTCGTCCTGCATCTGAAAAACGATTTCAGTTTCTTCTTCTGTAAGTGGAATCTGAACAGGGGTACGGTCTTTACATTCTGTACCGTTTACTGTCAGTCCGTAATAACTGCCGGAATAAGCACCAGCCACTATATTCAGATATTCCACACCGGAATTGACAGTCAGTTCATAATCTCTCACTGTACTGTCAAATTTACCAGGGATGAGATTTTTGGCCAGATCTGTATCCTCCGGCAGATAACATCCGATAAAAGACAGATCCAGTCTTCTTAACACTACCAGTTTATAGGTCTGTATATCTTCCTCAGTTCCTGCTGTGATTGTATAAACTGCACGTTTTCCACCATTGACTCCATTGGCAAAAGTACGTCCGTTCAGCCTGTAACGAAGCCCTTCTGTATATGCCTTCGGATTCATTACCTGCGTTTTTTCACCACCGGTGGTAAGAAGCGCCTGCATAGACACAGTGGAACTTTCCGGCGCACTGTCGCTTATATCTGCCGACAGATAAAGGCTGGAAGACGTTGCATAGGAGCTGTATTCTACTGTATATACTTTCCCACCAAAGGCTTCATCCAGATCTTCTCTTCGTTCCGGTTCCATCACTGCTTCCGAAGCTGTACTGCTCTGGCTGGTATATACGGTCAGATGTTCCAGATAATCCGGTTTTTCTTCCCCGACATCTTCCACCTGGATCTCTCCATCATTAAAATCCATCTCTTCCGGATCTTCTTCCGGATTTTCTTCTTCCGGAACTTCAGTAATTTCCGGTTCCTGTTCCGGTGTCCCCGTTAATTCAGGTGCTTCTGTAACAGCCGGTATTTCTTCCGGATTCCGGATGCTGTTATCGCCCTCTTCCGGATTATTTTCTTCTACAGCACCTTCTGCATCTCCCAAACTGTCTCCATGGTCAGATTCCTCCGGGCTCTGCTGAAGCTCTGTATTCTGTATATTTTCGGCCTGAGGAGCGATTTCCTGGTTTTCGGCACCGTAAACAGGAATGCTCCCTATAATAAGTACTGCCGATAAAATTCCTGCAAGAAATCTTTTCATGACCAGTCCCCCCATGTCTCGCCGTTCTGTCCGGAGCCTACATCAGCACCAGCATACAGTGAAAAGCAAAGTTTTATACTGTCTCCGTCTGCAGGGAAATAGCCGGCCATTCCAACATTCATATATTCTCCATTTACAAAATAAAGCCATCCGGAATCCATGGTAAAATCAAATTCTCCCAGCCAGTCATTATCATGATCTGTCAGCTGACTGTTGACTGCCTCCAGATGAGTCATAAGATCATCTGGTATGGAAGCTCCGGCTGTCAGTCCGCTTCTTCCTATAGATCGAAGATAAAATCCGCTGGTAGCACTTCCTTCGTTTCTCCAGTCAAACCCATTTTCATCCAGCAGACGCAAAAGTACAGAAGAAAGCTGTTCTCCCTGGTAAAACTCAACCGGAGTGGAAGGAAGAATTGTTCCAAGTCCTACCGTACCGGCTGTAATACTGATATTTATAGTTCCTGCCGGCTGATCTGCCTCTTCTTCTCCTTTGTAAATTTTGTATGTGGGAAGAGTGGTCGTCCATCCTTCACTGTCTGTTACCTTGATATTTACTGTATTTTCTGTTTCTGTCAGTTCCATACGATAGGCTATGATTCCCTCTCCATCTGTGCTGACAGAATAAATCTTCTGACCATTTCCTGAAACCTCTACGGAAGAGGATGAAAGAATACTACCCTGATAATCAAATGCCTGTACATAAAAAGTTCTGTAAGATGCATTGACGGTCTCTCCATCCGTCAGATCTGTTGCTACCGTAGGATATCTGTTTTCTTCAGGAGCAGGTGTCGGAGTATCTTCCTCCGGTATATCCGCGCCATCCTGACTGTTATCATCATTCTTATCCGGTGTTTCTTCTTCCTTGTTATTTTCTTCACTGTCCGGCTCATACTGAACTGTATTTTCCTGATTCTGATCAGAAATATCTTCGGAAGGATCTCCCTGACTTTCATCTGAAGGCACGAAAATCTGATCCGGTTCGCCTGAGACTTCCGGTTCTTCTGTTACTTCTTCATCCTGAGAATCTGGTTCTTCTTCCTGCTCTTCTGTATCTTCAGGTATCTGAGCCAGCGTACTGCTCTGGGCATCTGCTGAATCTGTGTTCAGATCTGCAAAGGCATATCCCTTTCCCAGATATCCTTTCATAGAACTCCTGGGGCTGATCCCCTGGACAGGATTTTCTATTGTTTCAGGTGACTGTCCTCTGATTCCCAGAAATAATGCTCCTCCAAAAAGAAGAAGGGAGATCAGCACCAGAATAACCGGCAGTATTTTTTTGTGTTTATTTTTTCGATTCACTGTATTCTCCCCTCCTTCCATCTGAGGATCAGTATAATCTTTCGATATATTTCATAATCCATTTTTCATACCAGCCTGTATTTTTCAGAAGTTCTTTTTTCAGAACTTTTACACATTCTTCCACTTCCCTTCGTTCTTCCTGTGAGATTTCGTGAGGACTGAAAGCTGCTTTCTGACCTGTCTGCCATGCATTTTCAAACTGGAGAGAAAGTTTTTTGTCAAAACTTCCTTTTTTGTAAAGTCTGCCTGCATAACCTGCCATAGCTCTGACTGCTTTCTTTCCGTCTTCTGACTGGAAAGCTCTTTTTCTTCTGATATTTGCAACTGTCCGGAGAATACACACTGTCAGAAAGAAACCTATTCCAAAAAGATCAAAAACTGCAAGAAGCAGCAGAATAAATTCTATTACTCCGGTAACTGCAAGTTTCAGATTCCAGTGAGTCTGTATGGAAGGAGGATTTTGCTTCGTATTGTTTTCTGTTTCCGGAAGAGGTGCTGTTTTTGCCCCTTTTGCTTCCAGCCCGGCAGTAAGATCCGGTTCTTCCATAACATCGTAATATTCCGGTGTCATTTCTACCGGCACCCAGCCCATACCATCAATATAGATCTCTGTCCATGCATGTCCGTTCTGTCCGCTGATATCTATGGTATCACCGGATTTTTTATCTTTTATATCATCTGGCGTGATCAGATATCCTTCCACATACCTGGAAGGAATTCCATAATAACGGAACATCAGTGTCGCTGCTGAAGCAAAATGAACACTGTGACCAATTTTGGATTCTGTAAGGAAATTTTCCACAAAATCCTTCTGGCCGTCATAAACATCTGTAGCTGTGCTGTAAGTCATATTTTTTTCCAGATAAGCCCGTATTCTGGAAATAGCTGTATAATAATCAGTATGTCCCTGATCCGGATTTCCACCGTTTCCCAGTTCTTTCTGAAACAATGTGGTCAGGTTGTCCGAGAGGTCTGTATCCTGCTGATATACAAAACTGTTATAATAACTTTCTTCCTGTCTGTAACCAGAATCCGGCTGTTCTGCCAGAACCTGATAACTTTCGGCACTTAATACAGTAAAATCTTTTACCAGATTTCCCAGAGAAGAAAATGTATACTTTCTCTCTCCGAAAAATCCCTTTGCTGTCAGCATACTGTCTGCATTTCCGTTAATGTTGCTGTAATTTTCCGGAAGCTGGTTCGTTTCATACGGAATATACACATATCTGCTGTCTGCTTTTCGGTTTTCTACAGTAACCTTTCCTGTTTCGTTTGAAAGTTTGTCATCATTTACAAGCCCTCTCACTTCTGACAGCTGAGTTTCTCCATGAAAATTATCCTGATGAAGCCAGTAAAACAGATTTTTCTGGTCGTAAGCGGTCTCCGTCGAAACAGTTTTCCACTGATCTCCGTCGTAAACACTTCCTGTAAATCCTCTCAGATACAGAGAATCCGGATGCTCCATAGTCACAGAAAGTGCTGTTTCCTCTGACGCAGTCCATTCTCCGGTTTCTTTTAGTTTTCCATTGGGAAGAGAATTAATCTCACCTTTTTTATACCGAAAATCTTCAATTTTATCTGTAATCTCTTTTCCTGCATTTTTTACAAGTAAAGAATCTTCATAATTTTTCTGAGGAACCATCATTTCCAGAAGGAATACTGCGGCTATTACGATAACTGCTGAGAAAAAAATTCCTGCGGCCGCCACAATTCCTCTGTTTCCTGCACAGATCCTGTTCTTTTTCCGGAACATCATCTCATTCAGTTCCAGAAGTACTGCCATATAAAAGAACAGTCCCTGATTCATATCTGGTATCTGCTGAAGATAAAACATACACACCGGAAGAACCATTGCCCAGAGAATTACCAGTATTGTAAGTCCAGCTTTATGGACTGCCATTCCTGCCATTCCTGCCACCAGTCCCAGGAATATCAGGAAAAGGATCTGTTCTGCTCTGTTATTTCCGGAAGCGATTTCATATTTTGCCAGATAGATACCACTGCGACTGCCCAGAGTGTCTGCCATTTTGTTCCAGTAAAAAATTCCACCTTCCAGAATTCTTTTCCAGAGAAACACAGCAGCTGCCGCTGTCACAACAAGAAACCCACCACTGCCAACAGCATATTTTTTCTGACCTGACAGAATTCCAAAACACAGAAAACTTCCCCAAAGTACTCCTGCCAGAAATCCGGTCAGCGAAATTTTCTGTACCAGCTCATTCAGAATCAGACAGCCACCCATACCGGTAACAGCCAGAACCAGCAGAACTGTTATGATAATATCAGGTATTTTCCGGCTGAATTTTTCCGTCCTTTTCTTTTTTGTCTCTGTTACCCATAGCTCCATAGCCTGATCTCCTGTCAGTTGTTTTAATGCCAAGTTCCTGACGATAATTTTTTTCTGTAAAAATAATTTCATTTCCGTTATGTGCTGCACTTTCTCCTCTGTGAAGAGTTACAATTTGTGCTTCTTTTGGAAGCAGATCACTTTCTCTGTCGTCAGGATTTCCTGTAATATAAATATAGGCAGCAAATGTTTTCTGTCCTGGATTTTTCAGATAATCTCTGATCACTGTCGGTGCTCCGAATCCACTGCTATGACGCAGAAACTGATAAAGAACACTTTCATAATCCTGAAGAGTTTCCACTTTTTCCAGGCAGAGCTGTCCGGATACAGGATCATAAACAGCTGTCTGACAGGGAATTTTCTGTTCCGTAAAACTACAAAGAACAGCGCCATAAATTTCCACAACTGCCTCAGATACTGCCGGAGAGCTTTCTTCAAGACAGGGGTCTGCCAGAATCAGTACTGCCTCATCTACCGGATAACTTTTTTCCCGGATCATCACTTTATCCAGTTTTCCGGATAATTTCCAGTGAATCTGGCGGATACTGTCCCCGGAACGATACTCCCGGATATCATAAGTCTCTCCCGGATCATCTCCCGGACGATCTTTGGAATACTTGAAACTTTCCATATCAAAACCCTCTCTGGAAAGAATACCGATGTCCATATGAGATCTTACAGGCATAACCACCATCTCTCTGTCAAGGTCTGCTTTCCTTCGGAATGCCAGAATCCGAAAAAGATCTTCTGCTTTCCAGTCTGTAAAACTGAATTTTATACAGCCACAACTGTCACTTTTTCCCTGAAAGGAAACCTGTTCTTCTTTTTTTCCTCTCATGGAAAAGTCTATTTTTATATTGTCTTTTTCACCGGTAAGTCTGTTTTCCCAGCAGATGCTTCCACTTCCGCAGAATACTGGCCAGAAAGACTGATTTGTGAATTTCATTTTTCCCTGAAAGGCAGTTCCCTGTTCTGCTTTTTCAGGAAGCACAAACTGTTCTTCTGTTTTTCTGCCGGAAAAAGCACCGTAAATACAGGACACGATCATAAGCACTCCCGTTGCAGCCAGTACACATACAAAAAGGTATTCTCCTGTGATCACTGCTGCACCGGCAATACAGAACAGCCATAAAAGCCATATTACTCTGTTTTTCATTATCCCTCTACTTTCGGCACAGGAACTGTGTCAAGAATCTCATCAAGAATTTCCCTGGACGTCTTGTCTTCATATCGTGCCCTGGATTCCAGTACCATTCTGTGCCCTGCCACATCTCCAAATACTTTTTTGATATCCTCCGGCACTACATAATCCCTGCCTTCTACAAAAGCTGCCGCTTTTGACATGCGACAGAGAGCCAGAGTTCCTCTGGGACTTAATCCCAAAGTAATCAGTTCATGATCTCTGGTCGCTTCTGCAAGATCTGCTACATAAGACAGAATTCTGTCATCCATATAAACTTTCTGAACCTGGTCCTGAAGATTCAAAAGTTCTTCTCTTTGAATAACAGTCTCTGCTTTTTCCAGTGGATTGATATCCTGTCTGTCTCTCAGAATATTAATCAGGCTGGCATGATCCGGATATCCCATACTGAGACTTACCATAAAACGGTCCAGCTGAGACTCCGGCAGCATCTGGGTTCCGGAAGAACCTACCGGGTTTTCTGTTGCAAGTACTACAAAAGGCTGCGGAACTACATGTGTTTCTCCATCTACCGTTACTTTTCCTTCTTCCATTACTTCCAGAAGTGCTGCCTGGGTCTTGCTTGAAGTACGGTTGATCTCATCTGCAAGAAGGAAATTACACATAACAGCCCCCGGTCTGTATTCAAACTTTCCTGTTTCTTTGTTGTACATGGTAAATCCGGTTACATCCGAAGGAACAACATCCGGCGTAAACTGAATACGCTGAAATTCCATTCCCATCAGTTTACTTAATGCAAGAGCTGTGGTAGTTTTTCCTACTCCGGGAACATCCTCCAGAAGCACATGTCCTCTGGCAAGAATTGCCATAATAATCTTGTCTGTGACTTCTTTTTTTCCTTTAATGATCTTTCCCAGCTGTTCCTGAAGAGTTCTGATCTTATCTGTCATTTTTTCTCCCCTTATTTCTGATCTGTCATATTGTAAAAACTGTTTTCACCATTTTTCATTCGTTCGTAGGATACCAGTGCACAGAAAGCCTGTTCTGTAGCCATACCATCAGATTCTCCATCCAGTGTATGGGAAAAACCGCCATCTTTCTGCTGATATTCCATCAGGGTATCATAAAGACCTTTGTCATTTTTTACAAATCGCTCATCTTCATTACAGTCAATTCCATAGGTACTTAATGCAATGATCACCTGGGATACCGCTTCTGAACTGTCAGAGCCATATGCAACATAGCCACCATTTTCTTCCTGTCCTGCTGCCAGTATTTCGATTCCTTTATCAATGGCTTCTTTTACTTCTTTCTGATCCTGATAAGGTTCCAGACTCTGCAGGGTCATAGCTGTCATATCAATATCTGCCTGATCACTGTTGGTATCCAGTGCAAAACCTCCATCTGCTTTTTCCTGTTCCAGAATATAATTCAGATATTTTTTCTCCAGATCCTGATCTTTATGTCCGGCAGGATCATCTGCATTAAGAGCAAGCAGTGCATATACAGCACCATTCAGTCCCTGAGAAGTAACTGTGTCAAAATCCTCCAGCGGTTTCTGTATATCATAGCCACCTATATCAGAAGGATCTGCTCCTGTAGATTTCAGTGCCAGAATCACCCTGGAATATTCTGTATACTTATAGTCACTTAAAACTCCATCATTTTCTTTCAGATATTTTTCAACATTGGCTCTGTATTTTTCAAAATAATTATCCGGCACATCTACATTACCTCTGGCAAGAGGCATGACTGTCCATTCTCCGCCAATGGACGCCACTGTAGGTTCTGTCACGGTTTCTGTTTCATACTCCGCTGTTTTCGTTATCACATCTTTCAGTGAATCTGCTTTTACGCTGGTGTATCCTCCGGTCGTACAGAAAACCACCGCTGAAAACACCACTGCTATTTTCATGGATGACTGTCTTATATTCCTACTTTTTGTTTCTGTTTTCTTCATCTCATTTCTCCTTATCCGCATATTTCCCTGTGCAACAGAAAACAACAGACAGAATCTTTTATTCTGTGCATTGTTTTCTCCTGCAAATTCTTTTTATCTGCAAATATTCCACTGCCCTGCCGGAATATTCTCCGGCAGGAAGAATGGAACATTTATAAAATCTTTATTTTACAGTTACTTTAATTGTTGTTTTGATTCCACCAGAAGTTGTTGCAGTAATTACTGCAGTACCCTTCTTAAGACCTGTTACTTTTCCCTTTGCATTTACTTTTGCCACTTTACTGTTGGAAGATTTCCATTTCAGAGTGTCTGTTGTATTCTTTGGTTTAAGCTGGATCTTAATCTGATAAGACTGGCCCTTTCTGATAGTTTTCTTTGAGACAGTTATATTTTTCTTTTCTGTTACTCGAATCTGTGTCGCTTTTACTTCATATACATGGACACCACAGCGGAATGTTTTGCCGCTGGTTGTTCTGACTGTAATAATGGTCTTGCCTTTTTTCAGAGCTTTGACCTTACCATTCTTATCAACTGTTGCCACTTTTTTATTGGAAGAGTTCCAGGTAACTTTGTCTGTAGTGTCTGCCGGAGCCATAATGGCTTTCAGCTGATAAGTCTGACCTTTGTACAGTTTCTTGCCACCAACATTTGTCTTTACAGATGTTGCAGGAATCTTTGTATTGGCTTTTACAAGTGCTGCATAATCTTTTTCTGCTTTTACAAGAACATCAGTATTTGTAACAAGTGCTTTCTGCTCTTCTGTCAGATTTTCGTATGCATCTCTTGCGTCCTGGATTGCAGCCTGACTGTCCAGAGTCACTTTGCCGATAGCATTGATCTTTTCAATTACTGACTGTGCTGCTGCATGATCCAGAGCATCCTGGCTGTGAAGACGGATATAACGGATATCCGGCTCTTTTTCGCCTGTCTGTGTGATCACACGAAGAATTCCATGTTTTGGAGCTGTTTCGTAAGTTCTTTCTGCTCCGTTCTGTCCGTTAATATAGATATTGGCACCTTCTTCTGCAGTTACTTTTACATCCAGAGATTTTCCTGTATAAGTAAGGTCTGTCACCTGTGCATCCAGGGAAACTTCCTGTCCGTTAACTGTAACAGAAGTTGGTGCTGTTGTTCTGCCTACCGCTTCTTCTGCTGTATTAGCTGTACGATAAACAGCAGTAACTTCTGTTGATTTTTCACCGATAATGCCTGCATAAATGCTGCTGGCTGTTGATACACGAATGTAGCTGATACTGTCAAGCTGTACCGGCATACCATCTGCATCCACTGCCCAGTCAAGATCAAATCCATCACCAAATGCGGCGTGTCCTGCATATGGATTTCCTGCTTTGCCCATATCTGCAGCTGCTGCATTCTGGTTTACATCACAGTATCCAAAATCAGGGTATGCTGCCTGTTTACTTCCATATGGATCTCTGGAATCATTGATCAGTTTCAGACCTGTTACTGTCATGGACTGGCTGTTGCTATCATTCCATGTGTAATAAGGATATTCTTTTGCGTCCGGATAGAGGTAGTGGGTTCCACTGTTGCCATCACTGTCTGTCCAGGAAGAAGTTCCGTCACTGTTTCTGGTATAAGTCATAGAATAATTCCAGTCTGCTTCATCATCATAATGCACGGAACCTGCCAGGTCATACCAGGTCTGTCCGTCTTTGGAAACCTGTACACTTCCAGGCTCTGCAAAGCTCTGTCCGCCATTGGAGTTTCCATATGCGATAAAGTCAATACCATATGGATTGGTGCTGCTGTTCTGGATTGGAGTATCATATTTATAGGTAATGTATCCACCAAAGTTACCAAGTGAAAGAGTATCTCCGTTTTTCTTCAGTGTACGTTCCGGAAGGAGGCCATAACTACCTTTGTTTGTGTACTGGCTTCCGATACACAGATAACCTTCCACACTGTCCGGCATAGCATCTTTTGTATCTCTTTCTTTCAAAGAGAAAGTATAAGAAACAAATCCGCTTTCAGTTTTGTCGTCATTATAAGTTTTCAGTGCAATGGTCGGATCGGATGCCCATGGAGATGTTTTTGGTTTCAGTATTGCAGTATAAAGAAGTGTTCCCTCCGGACCTTCTGGATCTTCTTCACCGGTAAGCTTTGTTCCCTGTCCAAAATTAGAGGTCTGATAATATACTTCAATATCTTTCTGTACATGGAATTTCAGAGTTGCTTCTTTTTTGCCAGAATCCAGAAGTACACTATAGGAATATTGTGCCGGGTCAAATCCAGGTGCATACAGCATACCGTCTGTCACTTCTGCATCTTCCATCCTGCTGTCAATTCCCAGAGGATCTACCTTATCTACTGTAATGGTATATGTTTTCTCAGGAGCAAAAACAAATTCTGTTCCATTTTTTTCTGCCTCCGCTTTTGCAGCTGCATAAGCCTTGTCAGACATTACTTCAAACCTGAACACTGTACTTCCTGTTTCATTCAATGTTTGCTCGTCAGTAGCCCAGTCATAAGTTACTTCCTGTGGTTCTCCGTCATCTTTCGTCAGATAAACATGTTCCTGCTGTGTGGCAAATCTTGTCTGAAATGTGATTTTGTCTGTTCTTTTTCCAAATACATATGCCTGATAATTATATACAGAGGGTGAATATCCCGCATTACCAATGGTTCCATCCTCTTTTACCTGGAACATGGTTCCCTCTGTTCTGTTTTTGTATGTAGGATACTTCAGAGCTGTACTTCCGTTCGGGTAAAGTACCAGGGTAGTTAATGTGTTCTGATCTGTATATGGGCGGAAAATATCAAATGTATAGGTGGTAACTCTGGATGTATCTGCTTTGTCTGTTACCTTGATATAAATAAGGTTATGTCCGGGCTCCAGGGCATTTGCATTTGAAGATTTTACTCCGTTTTCAAGTGCTGTGTCTTTATATTCTCCACCGTATTCCTGAGAAGATAAAACTACATCATATTTTTCGTCATCAAAATGTGGCACAAAATTAAAAGATGCTGTATTAGTATTCTTTACAGTGATCTCATAATTCTGAATTGTCTGACGGAATCCGTCTGTTGCAGCCTGCCATCCTTCATAATTATTCCAGTCGTTAAACTCCATATCCTCAAGATATGGTTTCTGGTTTTCTTTTATCTGAAGAACAATACCACCTTTCAGAGGAGCTTCTTCTGTAGAACGTGAAGACGTAGCATAAATGGTTACAGAACCTTCTTTCAGTCCCGTTACCACACCATTTTCGTCTACAGTTGCAATGTTTTCATCAGAACTTGACCAGGTGAAAGTCTCCTTTTTATATGTTCCGGAAGCTGCCAGAGCCAGTTTACCACTGTTTTCATCTGTTGGATCAATTACAACAGATTTGGTTCCTGATCCGTCTGCCGCTTCCACACTGACACCTTTGACATTTACAGTAAATGTAGCGGAATTGGATTTGTCCCGGATCCAGCTTGCTACGATCACTGCTTTTCCTATTTTTTTCGGTGTTATACGGAGGGTGTCTCCACTCCATCCACTGTTGGCAGTTACCTCTGCCACATCCGGATCAGAAGATTTTATATTCAATTCGGAAGCAGAATAATTGGATGTAAAACCTATTGATATAGGATTCAGTACACGTCCATCTTCCGGCATGGTAACTTCATACTTACCTGTTACTTTCAGGTTTTCTGGATAAATGGTAAGTCTTCCGTTAAAGCCAATCGTATCCGGATACCAGAGAAGATTCGATTCTTTTACACCATAGGTAAAAGAAACCTGGGTTTTCTGTGCTGGCTTGCTGATCGTAAGTACATTATTTTCGTCTGCTGAGATCAGGCCATTTCCACCGGACCAGGTAAGGGTAAGGTCTTCCGGAAGGCTGTCAACTTTTTCACCACCAACAACATAACTGATCTTTGTCTGAATTTTATTATCACTGTTTTCATCATAAAGATAATAATATTCTGAACTATTTTCGATCAGAGAATCGCTTTCAAACTCTACCTGAACATCTACTGTTTTCAAGGTGATGCTTACAGGCACAGATTCTCTGCCTTCAGAATCTTTGGCAATAACTGTATACTCCAGTACATCAGCTGTCTCCGTACTGATATCCTGCATGATCTCATCATTCCATACTTTTGCTTCACTGCCATCTTTATATTTGGCTTCATAGGTCAGATTACTGCCTTCAAACATCTGCCCTATTTCAATTCTTTTCGAACTGGTAACACCTTTTGATGCCTTCCTTGTATACAATGTATAGACTGTTTTATTGTTTTTTACCTGCGGTCCCTCTGATGTATTTTCTTCACCTGCAAAATCTGCCGCATCATCTGTAAAATCAGCCTGTAAGTCTGACTGATCTGCCCCCTCGCTGTCTGTTACCTGTACTTCTTCCTCTTCTGTCTCTGTTTCTGTCTGATCCGCATCTTCAGACTGGACATCCACAGAAGTTTCTCCTGTTTCTCCTGTTTCTTCTGTTTCTTCCTGAACATCAGTGAAATCCGCTGCCGTTACAGGCAGAGCACCGGAGAACACACTTAATGTCATGGAGGCTGACAACAGCCAGCTTAATGCTTTTTTCTTCATTCTCTTCCTCCTTTAATTTTATGATGAAAGGCTTTTTATGGCCTGCCGCGTACTGTTTTTGACCAGCTGCTGTAATATTTCTTTCCTTTATATATACGGAAAGAACGGATACGGAAATAATACTTTCTGCCTTTTCGCAAACCTGTCTTTCTGTAAACAACTGTTTTGCTGTTTGCAGAACGGATCTTTTTGAATCCAGATTTTGAGTTTGTACTCATCTGGATCTCATATCCGGAAACCTGGGATGCCTTTTTCCATTTTATAGTAAGAACACCGCTTTTTACCTTTTTTACGGAAGTAATCTTAGTAGTATTTACTTTGGGTTTTGCCACCGGTTTCGGTGTTGGTGTTGGCTTTCGGGTTGGTTTTGGTGTTGGTTTTGGCGTCGGTTTCGGAGTTGGTTTCGGGCTTGGTGTTACCTTTTCTGCGTTTTCTTTCAGTTTTTTGTAAGTAAGTTCCGCAGTTTCCAGAAACTTTGTTTTTTCTCCATTCACATTCTGATATGCAACAGATCCTTTTCCCAGTGCATCATATGCCTTTCTTGCCGCCTGTATCTTCTGCTCGCATTCTTTCGTATAAGTGATGTCTCTTTCCGAAGAACCAATGGCATCGATCAGAGATTCTGTATTTTTAACTCTTGCCACTGTTTCCCTGTCTGCTTTTACAAAGATCTGTACAGAATCCTGTATGCTTCTGTCGGCTCTTGAAACAGCTGTTACTGTAACACTCTGATCTTTGTCTATGTATGCTTTCCCATGAAAAACCCCAAGATAATCTACATATCCTGCTGTTCCTTTTACCTGCCATCTTACAGATTGAAACAATGCTGTAGAAGGCAGGATTTCCACATTCAACCGAAGTTTTTCTCCAACTGAGATCTGGTTTTTGTTTCCCTCTGTTGTCAGTTTCAGCTTCTTTACGGACAGAGTGCTTCCATTGTCACTGACTGTGATTCTGGCCGTTGCCGGTGCAATGGCCGCTCCGTTCTGACCTGCCAGAGATTTTTCTTCTCCCTGAAGATACCAGGTTCCTGCTTTGTCAAAAGTACAGGAGATATACCCCTCACTGTCATATTCCAGATTTTTTATAAGATTCCAGTTTTCGTCATAAAGTTTCACATCCAGATCTGTCATGGAAGATGGTTCCGGTGTATAAAAATTGCCAGAACTGTCACTTACAGAACCTTTCTGATTATAGGTCCTTGTTCTGAGAGTCTCTCCTATCTGGAGCTGATAATCATCCTGACTGAAAAAGGTAAATCCACTTCGCTGGTAAAAACTATAGTCTGTAAACATAGCCAGATCCACAGTATCTCCATCTTCCAGAAGAATATAATCTGCAGATGCGCCCCATTCAGACCACATAAGCGGATATTCATGATTCACATAATAATTCAGATTTTCATCATGCCCCCAGAAATTTGTCATATACAGAGAAGTGGCAGAACCTGTAACTGAAAGAAGCTTCCTCTCTTCATTGTTACTTCCTTCAAAAGTAAAGTAAGCTTCCTCTCCATTCATATAAAAGATCCGATCAGAATGTCCTTTATTAAAAATTTCGTTTTTTCCGTAACCCTTGCCACACTGCTCCTCCGGAATACCAAGATAATATTTTTCAAGCATATAAATATAAAGATGAAGAAGCGTCGGTCGTTTAACAATCCCTCGCTCCGGCTCATAATCACAGGTTGCACCAGTAGGATACCGATAAAACCGTTCCATACCGTACAATTTCAGATCAAAATACGGCACTGTAACTTTTACGTGAGACAACGCCGTTTCTTCTTCGTCAAATCCCCGGATCGGAATCCCGTCACTGGAGATTGTCACAGCTACAGTAACCTGACTCTGATTCGATTCATTATACTGATACTTCTGTCCATGAAAACTTTCTTTTGCATAAATTTTTCCGGGAAATAAGAATATTCCCGCAATGAAAAAAAGGAGAAAAAGAATCCCCCTGTATCTAGCTGTAATCCTGAATCTTCTTTTCATAAATCCTCCTGTCTGATGCGTTTCAGTGCTTTGAAAACAATTATCTGATATTTCAAAAATAAATATATGACTCAAATATATTCTGCCTGAAATCCAAACTGCTGACAGTACTGATCCACTTTACTGCCTTTTTTGCAGCGGACCATAACACTTCTGTTAACGATCCAGTCTCCTATGTATTCCGGATCATGTGTCAGTTCCAGGATTTTCATTCGGTCACATCCATGAAATACCCATTTTTCAATTCGTTTTACACTGGAAGGAATTCTTATATATTCCAGTCTGCGGCATTTCAGAAATGCACTGTCTCCAATGCTTTTCAGCCCTTCCGGTAATTCCAGATTTTTAAATCCACAACGATAAAATGCTCTGGTCTGGATACTGGCAGTTCCCTCCGGAAGCTGTATGACTTCCAGATTCTGACATTCCCTGAAAGTATCCGGATAAATGATTTTCACTTTACTGTCTGGATTGATTTTTACTTCCCTCAGTCTTTTACAGCCTGCAAAAGCCGCCTTTCCAAGTTTTTGTACAGAATCTGAAAACTCTGCTTTCCCAAGATTCACACACCCTTCAAATGCTCCCTGTCCTACCACTTTTACTCCTGGCATTTCGATGCTTTTCATTGACGTACAGTTAAAAAAAGCATTATTCCGAATCTCGGTTACATTGGAATCCAAAACCAGTCTTCTGATCTTGATGTTATTACGAAAAGCCTGCTCATCAATGCATTGATATGCATCTCCGATCAGCAGATTTTTTTCTTTATTTTTTTTTGCCTCTTCTCTGGTATATATTTTCTGACCACATACTGTTACTACACTTCCCATTTCAGCCTCTCCTCAAGTAAAAAAGGCACAATATCCGTGATCGGACATTGTGCCTATTATTCTTTGTGTATTACTCTGATCATCACCTGATTTTTCAGATAATGATGCTGGGCTGGGAAATTGTCCGTTATTCTGCATTATTATGCATACAAAACAATGTCCCTCTCTGTTTATCATTTCGTGTAATAAACAGCCACAGCTCTAAGCAGGTATTCTGACTCACGCAGTAGCACCAGATTTTTCCTTCTCACATAACATGCAATGGATAACAAAATCTGGCTGCACGCATACAGCAGCACGACTGTTCAGGATTCTCACCTAATTCCCTCTTAGCTGTTGGTCCATTAAAATGTCACCAACAGAACTTAAAACCGGTAATTGTTTCATTTCCATATCTATTTCATTTGTGAAGATTATAACACAAATCCCCATATTGAGCAATATTTTTCAACAACATGACTATTGTTTTTTTTCGTAATATGTTTTTGAAACAACTACTGTGCTATTTTCGTAACTGTTCCGTACCCTCGCGATATACTACCTGCTGAACAGTTGCCTATTTTCTTACTTTTATCTTTCTTGCTGTACTCCAGCTTCCATAAAGATTTCCTCCGGAAACTTTTTTGTAACTTCTGGTGCGTACATAATAGTATTTATTACCGGTAAGTTTCTTAATGGCAGTGCTGACAGTTTTGTAACTTTTTACAGTTACTGTTTTGCATTTTTTTCTGAAATTCTTATCTGTGGAATACATCACCTGATAACCGGAAGCATTGGAATCCTTTTTCCAGGATACTGTAAGTTGTCTGGATTTCTTTGACCTTGCTGCCGGTGTCGGTTGTTTTGCAGGACTTATGTATACCGGAATTTTCAGGGTTGTTGTCTTCCTGCCTTTCAGGGATGCAGTTACCCGGATCTCTGTTTTTCCAGTTCCCCGGATTACAGCATTCCTTTTGCTGTCTATGGAAACGACTCTGGTATCTCCGGATTTTACAACTACCGATGCACCTTTTTCTGCACTGATCTTAAGTGTAATGGTCTTTTTTGCATAACCTGCTTTTACCGTTTTGTATCCTGCCTTTACTTTTACCGGTGCCAGTGACGGTGTCGGAGTCGGTGAAAGTCCCGGTGTCGGAGGATTTTCCGGTTTTGGAGTTTCTCCGTTTTCTTTTTTGACAATCACTTTTAATTGTGGAAGCTGTACTCCGATTTTCAGAAGATACTGATTTGAATTCAGCGTGATCACAGGTGTGAAATAGTAATATCCTGCTTTCATGGAGTCATATCCTTTCAGGCATTCCCAGGTAATTCCTGTAAGTTTTATAGTCGTACTGTTGTCTTTTGTATCCTTCTGTGCTGTAAGGGTTTCTGGAAAACGAATGGATTCCTGCTCTGTTCCATATTTCACCACTATTTCCGATGAAATTCCCTCTTCCAGTTTCACATTTGAAAGAATACCAATTTCTGCTGCATTATTCAGTACACCAAGGTAAGACCTAATACCGGATTTACCTGTTGTCAGATCTCCGGCAGCCTTCACGCAGTTTCCATATGCTGTATTCACATCATCCTTTCCTCTCAGCTCTTCCGTTGCTTTTATATAAGCAAGAACAGGATAAATTTTTTCTCTGCTGTAACTTCCACTGAGTCTTTCAGAAGGGGCAATGGATGGGTCTCCGTTCTTGATATCCTCACCGTATCCTATAAGTGTAAACTGCCAGCGAATCACTTCTCCGCCTTTTAAGCTGACCGCATCTGCTGCATGGTCCGGAAATACACCATCTACGCTGTACATCCAGCCTGATTGCTTTGTGTAATCATATTCACTTAAATAATCTGGTGTTTTATCCTCGGTAATAGTAATATCCTGGGCTGCAATCTGTGTTTTTAAAAATTCCGGAGGATTTATTTTTCCTCTGCCTGGATCTTCAATACCAGAAAGATAATATCCAACAGAGTTTTCCTTTGAAGCTTTAAATTTTATTCCATTGCTGTTCAATACCCGTTCCGTAACTGTTTTTGCAGTATCCCCGGATTTTAGCTGCACTGTGGTTGGTTCTACAATAAAGCCCTGACCAAGTGTACTTTTTTCTACGGAAACGATTACCGAATCAGATGCTGCCGGTGTCTGTTCCGGAAAAATCCAGAACAGACAGATTGTGGCAACAATCACCAGAAGACATCCTTTCCATTTCTTCATAGTGCTTCCTCCATTATTTTACAGTAACTTTAAAGGTTGCTTTCTTTTTATTGATTTTTACAGTAATAGTTGCCTTGCCGGCTTTCAGTGCTTTAATATGTCCTTTTGCATCTACAGTTACAACTTTCTTGTTTGAGCTTGTAAAGATTGCTTTTTCTCTACTGGAAACTGGTCTGCGTACAGGAATCAGACTAAACTTTTCTCCTTTTTTCAGAGTAACAGAATTTTTTCCACCTCTGAATCCGGTAATTTTAGTTGTTTTTACAGCTGTTTTCTGTACTTTAATATTTACTGTTTTCTTAAGCCCACTTTTCAGTGTAATAGTAATCTTGGCAGTGCCAGTACGTTTCTGAGCAGTAAGTTTACATCTTCCATTGGATTTGCCACTTACTTTAATAATTTTGGTATTGCTGGATTTCCAGGATTTTACAGAATCCCCTTTTGCCATTCCTGTCACTTTGAAATTATTAACAGTCTGACCAACTTTCATAGGCAGTGTTGTTTCACTGACCTTCATGGTAGCTTTCAGTTTATTTCCTGTTTCTCTGGTTTCTTTTGCCCCACATACAGAACAGATACGGGTCTGTACTGCTTTCTTAAATACAGTTGCAGCAGATGTTGTTTTCCACTGTGACCATTTGTGTGTTACATGTGCAGATCCTTTCAGATCCCAGTAAGCGGTGTTATCTTTGGTAAGCATCAGATAAGAATCAAATGCCTCCAGTGCCTGAATCGTGGAAATTTCGTATACGATATCCATTCCAGGTGTATGAATAAATCCACCTTTGCTGCCTTTATAATCCATCAGATTGGTGATCATATTCATATTAGAAGAACCAAACCCTTCTTCCGGAAGAGTCGGGTCAATACCAAGTGCGGTAAGTGCAAGGATTACCTGAGAAGTTCCCTCAGATGTTCCAAATCCGTAATCATCCCCCACTGCATTTTTCAGCCAGCTGACTGCCTTCTTTACTGCAGCTTCTACTTTTGGATCTTTTGCCTGATATCTTGACAATGGCTGCAGTGACATGGCTGTAAGATCTATGCTTCCTGTTTTGTTATCTGTAAGACCGAAGAATCCTTTTTCTGGATTCTGGAATTTCAGAAGACCTTCGATCATGGCTTCTCTTGTCCATTTTGCATTGTCCGGAATTTTAATGTCTGCTGCATCCAGTGCAAGTAATACCCAAAGGAATTCGTTGGAACCGTCTGTCAGATGTGTAGAGTCATACATCCATTCTGCCAGGTTGATTCCTTCAATATCAGTGATATCTTTGCCGATAATCGTCAGTGCCATGGCAACTTTGGCAATGTCTGTAGGTTTCTTATCCGGTGTCCAGGTTTTGATTTCTTTCACAACAGACTCATAATATGCATCCAGCTGTTCCTGAGGAATGGTCTCTCCATGGCGGATCAATGTAAATACCGGCCATTCATTTCCATATTTGAATCCATCTGCATAATTTGCTTTGATCCAGTCAACAGCAATCTGTGCCCCTTCTCTTGCAAGTGCCTGATTATCAGTGTCCGGAATATCTCCCTTGGTAACTTTAATGGTAAGAACAATGGGTTTCGGATGATTTGTCTGGTCTACCGGTGTTCCGGTTACTGTTACGGTGCCCTCAGAAATACCTGTTACTTTGTAATCAGACGCCAGGAAATACTGATTGGTATCCGGTGCTCCCTCTTCACGTTTCCATGCACCACTCTTTGTTCTTGTGATTGTCGCAACACCTTTTTTGTCATAAGTCCAGACAATAGACGGATCTGAAACGCTGTATCCTTTGGAAGATTTTTCTCCCACTACATTCAGACTGAAATCTTCACTGCCCTTTTCTTCCACTGTAAATTCCGTTTTCGCCGCTGTAACTGAAGTAACAGGATTCAGATATTTATAAGTAACTTCTGATGTTCCTGTCTTTGTCTCCGGCATTCCGGTTTCGGGGTCTTTATCTTCAATCTCTGCTGTATAGGTAACTGTTCCCATCTGTTTCGGAACATAAACCTTAGAACCATTATCATAATAGCCAATAGTCTCATCGCTGCTCTTAATGGTCCAGTTGTTTCCATAACTTGCATTGGCAGGTTCTACAATGGCCCCACCCTGAATCGGATTAAATGCTACTCTTCCGTCTGTTTCCTGTCCATCACTGTTGGCATTTCTTCCATGAACGGTCTGTTCTCCGGAAAGTGCCGGACGAATGGACTCTACTGCCACATAAGTAGAAGTAAGCTCTACAGACGCTTTCACATCCGGATATTTTTTGGCTGTTACTGTAATACTGGATGTACCAGGTTTCTTAAAATAAAAAGAACTGTATACATTCTCGTTATGGATATAATCAGAATCTGCTGCATCATACGTAAAACTGGAATATGCAGTATCTCTGTATTCATTCTCTCCATCATAAAGAGCTTTTACCTTGATGGAATTTACAGCAGAACCTTCTACTGTGTAAGTTCCATTGGTTACATCCTGATCATTGATAAACAGCTTAATGTCTTTGATTTCTGAAGCCTTGGAAATCACTGCTGCAGATGCCAGACGTTCTTCTGAACCATCTGCCTTTACAAGATAAGCATTTACCACAGCTTTACCATTCTGATATACAAAAAATTCTCCGGAATCTTCTGCAATGGCAGCAGCACCTTCTGGTTTTGTATCAGATAATGACCATTTCAGACTGCATCCTTCCGGTACTTCATAATCCGGAAGACTAAATGTTCCTGCAATTTTGTGTCCATTCACAAAATCCGGTGAAACCTGAAGTTTTGCATCATCCAGAGTCACCGCTTCCTTTTCATCATAGCTTTTGAAAGCAATGGCACAGGTGTTTTCCCCAGGAAGCTCCGGCCAGTTATTTCCACCTGGCGTATAAGACTGATTTTCTCCAAAATAAGCATAACCGGTACTACTCTGACCCCAGGATGTACCATTGTAACCTTTGTTCGCATTCAGGGTATCTACAAAGTCCATAGTCTTCATGGCATCTTCACTGACTGCTCCGGAATTTTCCAGTGCATCAGCCGGATAAGAAGGTGCTGTAAGGGTATCCAGCCAGTGAGTATTTTTGAGTGTACCACCATTGTATGTATTTATAATACCACCTTTGGCACTTTCACCATAAGCAAAACAGTTGGAAACTACTGCATCATCAGAAAGAGTTTTGGCAAAACCACAGGCTGTTTTTCCTGACATATCAGACCAGCAGTTGATAATGGAACCCTTAATGGTTACTCCCAGAGGTCCTAATGGCTGCCAGTTTTCTTCCATGGTACCTTTAAATCCAACATTCTGTACCACACCAGTGGCGGTAAGACCGTTTATCATAGAAGTGGCTTTGTCAAAGATAATGGTATGTCCCTGACCGTCAAGAATACCTCCGAAAGTTTCATAAGGCATGTAAAAGCTTTCATCAATATACTTACTGTCAATAGTAATATCATTGCTGAGGACAAAATAACTGTCTTTGGTAGCACCACTTAATTTGGCGAAATCAGCCTGGGTACTGATGTAAGTGATCTTGCTGGTATCTTCCGGAAGCTTCACTGCTGAAGAAGGATTTGGTTTCTTCAGAGCAGCTATGGCCTCTGTAACAGCAGATGCACTTTTGTTTATGTCTGCCTGTCCTGCTGTTCCTGTTTCTTTCAGGGCTTTTGCAGCTGCAACTGCTTCCTGAAGTGTTTTCCAGGTATCCTTTGTATAATCTTCTTCGTTCAGCGATTCTGCCTTTGCAAGTGCATCGTCAATGGCCGTCCAGTCAACATTTCCGGAAGGTGCTTTTCCTTCTGAAAGTTCCGGATATCCATCAGAGGATGTGCTCCAGCTATAACCAGTTGCTGTAATGTTTTCATTAAGCAATGCGGTCACTGCACCACTCTGAAAATCTTCTGTTGTTTTTTTGGCACAGTCTGTTACAGAGTATTTTCCGCTTTTGTATATCGCTGTATCACCAGTTATTGTGTAATAGCAGTTGGAAACAGAATTTTCACCGGATGACATGTAAACAGTAACACCTGCTGAATCCAGAAAATCATAAGCCGGTGTGATCTTTCCTGTATAATAACAGTTTCTGACTGTTCCATTTACCATAGTTCCTGTGATTCCGGCCAGTTCAGAAAAACCGTCTGTTGTGATATCAGCTTTGGAATAGCAGTTCTGAATAATTCCTCCATCCACTTTCACTGCCATGGTTCCTGCACAGTCATCTACTGATATACTTCCTGTCACGCCCAGATTCTGCATGATTCCGCTGACAGTTGCTGCCAGTGGTTTATCTGCCAGAGTAACCACATGACCTTTACCATCCAGTGTACCTGCAATTACTGTGATCTGCTGTCCGGAAGTCAGTGTGATATCATTTTTTAATGCATAGACAGTTCCTGTCGGAATCTCTGCCGGCAGATCTTCTGCCTTTTCAATCAGATAAGGATTCTCTGTGGTTCCTGCGCCTGCAAGCCCTGCTGCGGGAGTCTCTTCTTCTGAAGAAAAAGTTTCTTCTGTGTCCTCTGAAGAAAAATCTTCTCCTGAAATTTCTTCCGGATTTTCTTCTTCAACAGACTCTTCTGCTGATTCTTCTCCGGAAAGATCTACTTCTGTTCCTTCTTCTGCATTTTCTGTGTTCTCTGCATCTGTTTCCACAGAAGCTTCCACTGCAGCATCATCACTGAAGTCACTGGCCTGTACAGGCAATACCATACTGGTTCCTGTAAGAGTAACTGCCAGAAGCCAGCTTAATGCTCTGTGAGAAATGATCCATTTTTTGTTTTTCATATTTTCTCTTTTCTCCTCTTTTGTCCTTTTTTTATTTACAGTGCTTTTATTTCTTTTAATTTTTCGCAGCACAAAACGACGTTTTCCGGTTTCATACATTCAATAGTCCAGGAACGCTCCGAAGTCTCCGGAAGAAATTTCAGAACTTCTTTATATGGAAGATTTCCCATTCCAAGTCCAGTATGTGCATCTCTGTCTCCCAGATTATCATGTACATGTACATGATTTACATAAGGAGCAAGTGTTTCTGACCATTTCAGTACATCGATCTCGGAATAACAATGTGCATGTCCTATATCCAGGCACAGAGTAAAATTTTGCTTATTTACCAGTTTGTACACATCCATCAGAAGCTGCCAGTCCCTGTCAAAAACATTTTCCAGAACAACTGGTATCTCTGTTCTGTCCTCCATAAATTCACTCCAGAATTTTGCCACATGTTCTGCCCAGTACTGAGGATAATATACATAGGGATTCATCCCGGAATGAAATACAACTTTGTCTGCATGTAGTTTCAGTGCAGCTTCATAGCACTGGGAAAATCTGGTCATAGTAGCCTCTCTCACCAGCCTGTCATAGGCAGCAGGATTGATATCCAGAAAAGGGCCATGAAGCGTCAGCGGAGGATTTCCCATATCTTCCAGTTTTCTGCGATAATTAACTATAGATTCTGACAGATGATCCAGATTCTCAGATATGGAAAATTCAATACTTTCCACACCTGTTTGGTATTTATTTATGATTTTTTTCAGTTCCTCATCAGGAATCAGATGACTTACATAAATCAAAGCATGTCCTCCTGTGGTTCGATCAGTCCATATTTTCTTTTGATTCTTTCCAGTTTTTCTAGTAAAGGTCTGCTCATAAACCAGAGAAAGATCACTGTAGATGCTGCATGCACCAGATCCACAGGTGCACCTGAAATATAATAAGCGATCAGGCTGCTTTTTGTAATATATCCATAAGACATAAGAATACTGGCAGGATTCATGATTCCACCATAAATAAGAAATACACTTAAAAATCCGTAAATACACAGATCCGGTTTACGTGCTTTAAGAATTCCCTTCTGGTAGAGAATTCCTGCCAGAAATCCAATCATTCCAAAAGAAAACATCTGCCATGGTGTCCAGGGCCCATGTCCCATGAAAATATTGGAGATCATCATGATCAGGCAGCCTACCAGAAATCCGGCTTCTCCTCCAAAAGAAACCCCTGTAAGGATTACTATGGCTGCAACCGGCTTGAAACTTGGGATCATAAAAAAGGCAGCTCTTCCGGCCACACCAATGGCTGCAAGAACAGAAATTACCATGATTTCTCTGGCTTTTGGTTTACGGCCTTCAAACATCATAAAAAATGGAAGCATGGCTGCGACTACAACGATCAGACTTGTGACCAGATATTTTCTTCCATGAAAGATTCTTACAGACAGATAAAGAAGCAGCGGAACCGTCAAAAGCATTAATACCAGTGCAAACCAGGTACGTCTGCTTACTTTTCCCTGTCGTTTCATCTGACGTATGATCAGTCCGTCGGAAGGAAGCTGATATTCCTCCAGTTCTTCCGGGGAATCCTGCTTTTCATCCATTGCAGGACGGGCTCCATCCAGAAATTCATCCAGAAACTGATCTAGTTCCTGACCTTTAAGCATTCAACCACTTCCTTTCCTGTAACTGCATCTGGAAAGAACTGTCTTGCCATACGATTGGCTGCTGTTGTATAGAAGTTATTTCCTGCAAAAAATTCTCTTGTTTCTTTACTGGTTACAACATTTCCTTCAAAGAACAGACCTGCGCGATCTGCGAACTCTGCTACGAATTCTACATCATGGGAAATCATAAAAACAGTCATTCCATGCTGTTGAAGTTTTTTCAGGATTTTTCCAAGTTCTTCTTTATATTCTGCATCCATTCCCTTGGTTGGCTCATCCATCAGAAGAATCTGCGGACGGAGGAGCAGTACTTTTGCAAGTGCCAGTCTCTGCTGTTCTCCGCCACTCAGATCATAGGGATGGCGGTCAAGAAGTTCCTCCAGTCTGGTAAGACTGACAATTCCCTCAATAGCCTTTTCTTTTTTCATTTCGATGGGATATTCCTCTGAAGGCCTGTTTTTACGTCCACCGATCACGGAATACAGATCTTCCAGTACAGTCTTTTTCAGGAAAATACTCTGAGGATTCTGAGGAAGCACACCAAGATAGCCGTTATAAAGCTCTTTGTCTTTGAATGTACGAAGATCCTTTCCTTCCAGATAAATATGTCCTCTGTAAGGCTGACGGACTTTGCTCAGAAGAGAAAGAGTGGTACTTTTTCCAGTTCCGTTTCCTCCTACCAGCGCATAAAATTCTCCTTTTCGGATCTGCAGAGTCAGATCTTTCACTACATCCGGACTGTCCTTTTCATAACGAAACCAGGCATCTTTGATTTCGATGGCATACTCTTCTTTTTCTGATTTTTTTTCTTTCTTTTTCTTCAGGGCAACTTTTTCAGACAAATCCTGTTCTTTTTTTGTTTCTCTTGTAAAAGGAATATGTTTTTCTTCTATATATTCTTTCATCCAGATTCTTCCCTCACTGACCGTAAGAGGACAGGGCTTATCACTGTCCATTTCTCCGTAGATCTGCACAGGTACCGGCATGGAAAGATACATACCATGGTCTTTGTCTTTTAATTTTTCTCCTACTTCCCTTGGAGTTCCCTCCAAAAAGACCTTTCCTTTATCCATAACAAACACTTTATCTGCATAAGGAATAATGTCCTGAAGACGATGTTCTGTAATGATCACAGTTGTTCCGATATCCCGGTTGATTTTACGAACGGTTGCAAGAAAATCGGAAGCTGCAATCGGGTCCAGCTGGGAAGTCGGTTCATCCAGAATAAGAAGTGAAGGATGCATGGCCATAACTGCTGCCAGATTCAGAAGCTGTTTCTGACCTCCTGATAATTCTTCCACTCCTTTATAGAACCATCTGTGAATTCCAAAATAACTGGCCATCTCTGCCACACGAAGGCGGATATCATCGGTATGATATCCAAGGCTTTCCAAGCCAAAAGCCAGTTCATGCCATACTTTGTCTGTAACAATCTGATTGTCCGGATTCTGCATGACAAAACCGATTTCACTGCTTTGGGTACGGTGATCTACCTGTTCCAGCGGAACTCCTTTAAACAGGATGCTTCCTTCTTTTTCCCCATGAGGAGCCAGCACTGTTTTCATCTGACGAAGCAGAGTACTTTTTCCACATCCGCTTCTTCCGCATATTACATTTAAGGTGCCTTCCTGAATTTCCAGATCTGTATGGTTCAAAGTTTCTTTTCTCTGATCCGGATAGGAAAAGCTGAAGTCTTTTATTTCCAGAATATTCATGATTTCATTCCTTCCTGTTCCATTTCTTCATAAATCTGCCGATAAGTCAGACCGGCATCCTGACCGATGGTCTTCCGGCTCCGTTCCAGACTTTTTGCTTCTGCCAGATCCAGAATCACAGGAAGGAAACAAAAAAATCCAAATGCAGTATAAGTTGCTATGGCAAGTAGAACACTACAGGAAACCGGTGCTGTCCTGCCCTGAATGGTAAATCCGGCAAGCAGGATTCTTGGATCATACTGTGCAAAAACTGCTCCTCTGGCACATCCTGCTGTAATCAGTGCAAACAGCCCTGCCATGACAATGCCCAGAATTTTGTCTCTTTTTGTAAAAGAATAGATTGAAAATGCAGTTCTTCCATGAAGTCCGTAACCTCTGCTTCTCATGGAATCCGAAGTCTCTATGGCATTTTCCAGAGCCCAGGTAATAAGAATAGACAAGATATTCAGTCCATGTCTGGCTCTGCTGATAAGATTTCCGTTGCTGGTATCACGTCCCATAGATTTCTGTCCGTTTCTGATGATCTTAAGCTGAGCCATAAATCTCGGCACAAACCTGAGTGCCATGGAAAGTACCAGTGAAAGAGCCGGTATGATCCGTCCAAAAAGATATACAAATTTATCACTTGTCATGATCTGGTTATAGCAGGAAAACCACTGGATCACCACAAACATTACAGCACCAAGTACCACGCCATAAACCAGTGCTTCCAGTGTTACCCAGTTTCCGCTGCTCTCAATATAATACAGCATCGTCACACCATAATGGTTGAACATTGGATTCAGAAGTGCCACGATCAGAAGCCCCGGCAAAGTAAACAGAAAACTCTGTTTCATTGTCTTTTTTACACCATTCAGAATAAAAGAATAGGACAATGCTGCAATATAGGAAATTCCCAAAAACACCGGATGCTGATTAAACATGGTAAAAACCAGCACAACTCCAAAGTAAAAAAAATTCAGTACAGGATGACATCTGGAAAATGCATCGTTTGTTTCTTTATCCCTCATAGCCATTTCCTACATCCGATCCCAGATTACAAGTATATTTCCATTCAATATTGTCTCCGTCTTCTACTGTATAACTGGAACATCCATAATTTGGGAACCATCCGTTTACACTGTACATCCATCCGGAATTCTGCCCACAGTCAAATTCATAAAGCTGATTGATTCCTTCCACATAATAGCTTCCATAGAGAGGTGTATACTTGGAAGACATCTGGATACCGGCCTGATTGCAGGCATCTTTCAGAACATCAAAAACGGTATCTCCAGGGTTAAAGGAAACCTCTGAAGGATACAGAATCCATCCATCAGAAGGAACAAACTCTGCCTTGGAAGATTTCAGATCATCCCAGTTATCCAGAATTGCGGAACATTCAATAGAAATGGTACAGGTATGTGTATCTTCCTGATCTGAACTGTCATCACCGGAAGTATTGTCACTGTTTTCCTGAGCATTTGCTTCTGTACTGTTTGCTTCTGTACTGTTTCCCTCTGTATCCTTTTCCTGGTCAGCAATATTCTCATCCTCCGTTTCCTCAGAAGAGCCTCCAAGAAGCACGTAAGTATCTCCGTCTGCCTTGGATACCTGGAAAGAAATTTTGGATACATCCTGATCATTTTCTTTTGTATCTTCGATTTTTGCCTGATCCAGCTGATAAATCTGATTATCTTTGTATATACAGTAAAGAACTCTGTCTGCATCCCATTTTTCATTCAGAGTCAATTCCAGCGTTGCCGGTGCTGCCAGCTCCATTTTCTGAAGTTTTACCTGAAGTGCGTAAGGTGCATTGTCTGCCTGTTTTTTGATCTCGTCCAGATCATCACCGGAAAGCTCTACTTTCAGCTTTTGTTCTACAGGATTCTGAATCTTCAGTCCGTCATAAGTCCATGTATATTTGACGCCATCAGAAGTTTCTCCGTTAAACCTGTATTTTCCTTTTACACCGGCAATAGATTCCATCTGTTCCTGTGTGATCACGCCATCCTTGGGAATCTCATTTTCTTCTTTCAGTGTGTCTTTGGTATCTTCTGTTGGTTTTTCTTTTGTCTTTACAGTATTTTCTTTTGACACAGTCTCTGTGTTTTCTTTGGAAGGTGCAGCTGCCTTATCCGTTCCGCATCCAGACACCAGCATGGCACT
>OLRG01000422.1_pt1 | contig 42366 bp, 32 predicted proteins | sample 1672331 | NCBI WGS metagenome assembly OLRG01 (sample SAMEA3136672, study PRJEB25190) | human gut metagenome
CCACGGAAACAGAAGGAGGTACCTATGACAAACCTGCAAATGGAGCATCTGGTGGAACGCTGGGAGGATCGGCGTGACGTAAAGAACCAGATGGGAAAGTTTATGCACTACCTGCTGCTGAAAAAGGAAGGCACCATTGTAGATGACCTATGGTCGACACGGGAGGACATCTGTTATGGCGTCAATGACGGCTGGTATGTGGGCCAGAAGGCGGTTCGGGACTATTTTGGCTGGTTCCCGGGCTATACCGCCAAGGTGGCACAGTGCCTGAAGGCAAAATTCCCGGAAAAGTTTGAGGGGAAGACCGATGAGGAGATCTTCGGTGTAGGACTTTTGGAACTCAAATCCATCAGCAACTATGTGATCGAGGTGGCGGAGGACGGCGAGACTGCCAAGGCATTCTGCTGTATCTTCGGCTATAACACCACGGTAGATACCCGGGGGCCGGTGTCCAATTGGATCTATGGCACCATCTGCATGGACTTTGTCTATGAAAATGACCAGTGGAAGATCCTGCACATGCAGTATCTGGAGGATATCAACGCCCAAGCGGGCAGCGAGTGGGGCGAGCCAGACGTTCCGGCTTTTCCGGATCTTAGCGAGTTTGAAGCTCTCCGGGGCCTGACGCCGCCGGAGCCGGGGACAAAGACGGTGCTCCACGAGGCGTACTCCGGGGCCCGCAGTGCTACGGTTTATCCGCCGCTGCCCAAGCCCTATACCACCTTTGCTGACACCTTCAGCTACGGAATATAAGGAGGCGCACCATGGCAAAGAAGAAAAAAGCAGTTCGTTCCAATGAGGAACGCATCCTCCGGGTATGGGACATTGAGACCATTAAGGATCTGATGAGCAGACGCACCATCTATGAAGCGCAGGAGCAGCATGCTCAGGAGCTGGAAGACCTCTGGGTGCAGCTGCCGGAGCATCAGGCTACGGCCTCCTTTGGCAAAAACTGGGGCTACTATGTGAGCATGGAGGAGATCCGGCGCTATTATGTCACGGAGTATGAGGCACGGGTCCGTCAGGAGCTGACGGAAATCGGAAAGCCGGAGGCACCTTCCGGCTATGGGCGATTCCTATTCCACCCTCTGTCTACCCCCAATGTGACGCTGGCTGAGGACGGCAAGACGGCACAGGGAACATGGTATTCCATTGGCACCGACTGTTATCCGCTGGCGGGCGGAAAGGCGGACTGCACATGGAACTGCCAGAAGATCTGCGCAGACTTTGTGAAGGAGCCCGGCGGCTGGAAAATCTGGCATGTGATCTTCTCCAATGATTTTATCAACAAAACCGGACATTCCGTGGGAGAGCTCCAGTCCATCTATATTCGGGGTACGGGCCGGGATGAGATCGATTTTGGCAAGCCGACGATCCCCATGCTGGCGCACGATCCATCCTATACCTGGTGCGACAACTATCCCCCGCTCAATGGCCCCTATGAGACCTTTACGGAAGCACTGAGCTATGGGCCGGAAGGTCACCCCAACTATGACGCATAAGGAGGCGAGATCATGAGAAAAAGTTATCTGAGTCTGGAACAGCGCATTCACAACGCCGAAGGCGCACAGGCGGCGGAAACGCTCCATGCCCGCCATGCGTTCCTCCATGCCAAATCCTTTGGCGATGAGGAGTGGGGACAGGTCTGGTCCCACAGCGATGATACCTCCTGGGCCCATTCCTTTGGCCGGATGCGGGGCTATGACAGCGTATATTACAACAACGTGACCACCTATAACTGCGGCGGTCAGCGGGGCTATCAGCAGATGCTGAATATCCTGCCGGAAATCGGTCATTTTGACGCCCGGGCCTGCCGGGAGCTGGCCATGCATACTCTGGCAACGGATATTGTGGAGGTGGCCGATGACGGCGGTACTGCCCGTGCATCCTTCCTGACCCCCGGCGTTCTGTTCTCTACCTTGAACGCAAATCTGAAGTGCCGCTGCATGACCCTGTGGGAGCGCTATGGTTCCGACTTTATCTTTGAAGACGGAGAGTGGAAATATCTCCATGAGCAGGTATGCCCGGACTTGGGCGGTTCCTTCGATGATGGCAATCAGGCCCACAGTAAATATGAGCAGCTGGTGAACCCTCAGGCAGGCCCAGGCGGTCCTCCTCCCGGCGGTGCGGCGGCAAAGCCAACGCTGGATCCGCCGGAATCCGGCACCGGCCTGTGGCTTCAGGACGGCGGCCCGCTGCATAAGGATTACACGCCCGTGCAGCTGGTGCAGAACTCTGTCCCCTTCCCGGTTCCCTATCAGACCATGGATGACAACAACACCTACACAAAAAAGGCCCAGCTGAAGGTAAGCCTGAATATTGAGCGCTTCGGCAAAATCGTCGGTGCCGTGGATATCCCCATGCCTATGGGCGGCCCCGGCGGTGCGCCAAAGGGTAAGGGCCCGGCACCCGATGGGGAAAAGCCCGCAGGTGGCCCGGGTGGCCCCGGTGGTGCTCCCGGTGGCCCGGGTGGTCCCGGTGGCCCGGGCGGTGCGCCCGGTGGTCCCGGCGGCCCGCCCCATGGAAATGATCACTGGAATGCAGGGTATCTTCGCAATGCGGTGATTTATGCCAGCGGCAAGGTAAAGAAGGGCGCCATGCATGTGATTACCGGCGTGGGCAACGAGGCAGTCATTGGTGCCATGGCCTGCGTGGCCTATCCCGAACAGGCCATGTATGCGATCCCTGCCATTGACAAGGAGTTCCCGGTGTATTACCTGCCTGTGGGGAAAGAGAATCCCAATGGAGATATCAAGTTCTCTGTGCGCATGGAAGGCGATCATACCTATATCGAGTATCAGGCGGACGATCCCACAAAACCGGCGGTAAACGGGCCCCACAACTATGATATTGAGAAGCTGCCAATGGAGACCATCCCGGAGGTTCCTGCGGACAGCCATGTGTACATTACCGGAAACGGCCAGTTCCCGCTGAAGGCCTCGCTGGCCTACAGCTACTGTGGACGCTGCAAATCCATCAATATGCGGCCGCAGGGGGAACAGCTTTTCACCTGCGTTGCCAGCTTCTGCCCGGAGCGCAAGGTGGGCGACCAGACAGAATAATGCAATTTTGGAGCCAGCTTCTGCGTGGAAGCTGGCTCCTGTTTCCCGATTCGACAGGGCACGGCGGTTGCGGGAGCGGGCGTCATGTGGTATCTTAAAGGGGTAAGTACAAATCCGGTAAGCGGGAGGCGAATGGGGATGGACGAGCGGCAGCGGTTTGTTGAAGCAGCAGTGCGGGGGACGCTGCTTCAGCGGCTTTTACAGGGACGTGCCAGAGAGGTGCCGGAGCTTCCGGCACTGCTGCAGGAGTTTGGTCTGAGTTTTCGGTCGGAGGAATTTGCGGTGCTGGGACTGCGGCTGTGCGGGCCGCGGCAGGAGCGGGAGGTATGGATGCCGCCTCCGGAGCCGGATATCCACGAGCTGGCTGCGGCGTTCCTGCGGAATGCTCCGGGATGGGATGCATGGTGGCTGTTTCAGGATGATGTATTCTATGCAGTGCTGTGCCGGAATGGAGGCATTGGTGCGGCGCCGCTGGAGCTGGGACAGCAGCTGGTGCAGCGGCTTTCACCGCTGCACGGAATATCTGTGGCCGTGAGCCGGGAAAAGCATGGCATGGGTGGCCTCAATGATGGCTATTATGAGGTGCTGGAGGTGCTTGGAATTGTGGATATGCAGAATATTCAAAACAGGGCGATTTCCTATGCACAGCTGGATGCGGCAACCTATCAGACCATGGATACCACATTTGAGCGGGATCGGCGGCTTATCAACTGCGTGTTGGAGGGAGACCAGGATGGGGTGCTGGAAGCCTTGGCGCTGCAGTCCGCCTCAGGCGCTTTGGACGGAAGAAATACGCTGATGCTGGAAAAACGGCGGCTGCTGGGGCTGGTTAATCAGATGACGGCGGAGATCACCAGCGGCGGAGATGCGGATTTTCTCTCAGAGCTGGATGCCTTTCGGAAGATCATGGATGCACCGGCAGCGGAGCAGCTGTCTGCCACCTTCCGTTCCGTGGCGCTGGGCCTCTGCGGCTATTTTTCTCATGTGCAGGAGGATCTGGGGGCCAGCCGGGCCCTGCGGATCGCCGACTATGTGGATCGCCACTATGCAGACCCGGATCTCAGCATTGATGCGCTGTCGGCCATGTTCAAGATCAGCCCTTCCTATCTGTCCAGAATCTTTAAGCGGGAGAAGAATACCGGCGTCCTTCCCTATTTGCAGCATAAAAGAATCACCCAGTCCATGGTGCTGCTGAGCAATACCAACTTGAGGATTCGGGAGATCGCCCGGCAGGTGGGGTATCTCAGCGACCAGACCTTTGCACGCACATTTAAGAGCATAACAGGCAGCACTCCTTCGGCGTATCGAGAGAGCAGGAAGCAAGGTTCAGAAACTGACGGGTAACCGTCAGTTTCTGCCGGTTTACAGAATTGCCGATTGTCCAATATACTGGAATTGTATATTGACGATATGACAGGAGGTATTTTTGTGAAGTGTAAAAAGACCCTTGCAGTTCTGCTCTGTGCGGCCATAGCTGCATCCCTGTGCGCCTGCGGCGGGGATACCGGTGCGGTGTCCAGTGCGGAGAACAGCGCTGCATCTACAGTGCCTTCGGTGCCGGAGAACACTGCAAACGTAGAGGAGGCCGCTCCGGCGGAGGCAATCCCAGCAGAGAGTCTCAAAGAAGGATCCGTGCAGGAGGAAGCACCCCGGGCTGTGATCGCCTACCCGCTTTCCGGCGATGATCTGACCATTACCATGTCCTTTGACATGCCCGGCGGCGTAGGGACCCGCTTTACGGACTTCAACGAGCATCCGATTTTTCAGGAAGTTGAGAACCGTACCGGTGTTCATGTGGAGTTCGTCTCCGCTGGGGGCATGGGGGATGCTGAGGCGCTGACTCTTTGGGCAGCGTCGGGGACCCTGCCGGATCTGATCCCCAATGCGGCAGCCAACTATCCCGGGGGCGGTGAGGTGGCCGTTGCGGATGATATTCTGATGGATGTGTCAGCGTATCTGGAATATGCCCCGGATTATGACTACTACCGCACTCGTACCCCGGAGGACGAGCAGGACTCCCTGACAGACAGCGGCTATGTGGTGGAGCTGACCTCCTTCTTCAGCGAGGATCTGGGCCCCTCTACCGGCCCTATGATCCGGCAGGATTGGCTGGACACACTGAAGCTGGATACGCCTGTGACCTATGACGACTGGCATGATGTGCTGACGGCTTTCAAGGAAGCCTATGATCCGGCCTATACATTCCTGCTGCCCAACACAATCTCGGCTCAGAACAACTACTTTGCCTCCGGATTTGGGGTGCTGAGCTATACGGCCAATGCCCGGGGCCGCGTAACGGATCCCTTCTATCAGGTGGATGGAAACGTGAAATTCTCACTATTGGAGGATGAATTCCGGGACTATATTGCGCTGCTGAATCAGTGGTATGAAGAGGGCCTTATCAGCCGGGATTTTGTCAGCTGCGAGGCGGATACCAATGGCCCGGATCTGGCAGGCTATGTGACCTCCGGGGAAACCGGCATCTGGTTTGGCGATGTGAGCCAGATGCAGTCCTATGATGACAGCGCAACGGATGCGAGCTTCCACTGCGTGGCCATTACCGATCCTGTGCAGAAGGAGGGCGATGTGACCCACTTCGACTCTGACCGGACGGGCCTTACCAGCTACTCTGTGGCAGCCACCTGTGAAAATCCTGAAACGGTAATGGAGTGGGTGAACTACTGGTTTACGGATGAGGGTGTTCTTCTCGCCAACTACGGCGTGGAGGGAGAGAGCTATACCATGGACGAAAACGGTAAGCCGCAGTATACGGAGCTGATGACTGCAAATCCCAATGGCGATACCTTCAAGACCTGCCAGCTGCTCTATACCATGATCATGGTTCCCACAGTGGTAGATACCAGCGCCTCCTTCGGCCTTTACAGTGACGCCCAGCTGGAGGCCCAGAAAATCTGGTCCAGCAACATTGATGATGCCTATGTGCTGCCGGAGATCACCATGACAGAGGATGAAAATAACGAGCTCAGCTCCATTTATTCCGATCTGTCCACGATGATCTCGGAAAAGCTGATTCGGTTTATCATTGGCGATGAGTCCATGGACAACTGGTCTGCCTTTGTAACAGAAATGGAAGACATGAACGCCCAGCGCTGTGTAGAAATCTATCAGACGGCACTGGATCGGTATCTGTCCCGCTAAATGAGTCCCGGGGCTCTGCGGCGCAGAGCCCCTACCCTGCTAAGTTAGGAGCTGAATCCCATGACAAACCGATATGCCGCCATGCTGTCTCCTGTACAGGTTGGCAATGTACTGATGAAAAACCGCCTGCTGTCCTCGGCGGCGACCCCGCATTTTATTCAGGGAACGGAGACGTTTCCTACAGAAAAATGGATCACGCTGATGGCAAACCGGGCCAGAAACGGGGCCGCGGTGATCCATATCAACCATTTGGAGCACCCCCACCCCATGAAGCCGGATCTCCATCTGGTGGATATGACGCCAGCGCATTTTTCCACTTTGGATATTGGAGATCCCTCTACCCACAACTATATCTGCCAGATGATCGATGCCATTCGGCTCTATGGCTCCGTGGCCATGACCAGCCCCATGGGACTCCAGCTGCGCCCCCATATGGACGAGCCCTTTGTACCAAAGCCCGGCGAGGGCGGACCGGGCTCCAAGCCGGTCTGCGATGATCTCAGCAAAAAAGATATGCAGATGCACATCGACTCTGTGGTGGAGGAGGCGAAGCTTCTCCAAAAGCTGGGCTTTGAGATGTTTTCTCTCCACAATGCCTATCGGAACGGCCCGGTGAGCCAGCTGCTCTCTCCCCTGTGCAACCACAGAACCGATGAGTATGGCGGCTCTGTAAAGAATCGGGCCAGGCTGCTGCTGGAGATCTTTGATGCACTGAAGCAGACCCTTGGGCAGGATTTCCCGCTGGAATGTCTGGTCAGCGGGACGGAGAAGGGCGGCATTACCATCCAGGATACCATAGAGCTTTCGCGGCTGGCGGAGGGGAAGATCGACCTGCTGACCATAAGGCAGGGAGAGCAGGATCCCCAGCATCCCATTGGTTTTACGTCTACCCGCACAAATCCCTGCCCCAATCTGGAAGCAGCAGCTGCTGTAAAGGCGGATGTCGAAGCCAGAGGCGGAAAACTGCTGATCGGCGTATCTGCGGGATTGCAGGATCCGGCTCTGTGTGACAGAATCATTGCGCAGGGGCAGGCAGACGTACTGAGTATGGCCCGGGCCTTTATCTGCGACAGCGAATATGGGCAGAAGCTCTATGCAGGCCGGGGGGAGGATGTGCGCCCCTGCATCCGCTGCAATAAGTGCCATGTGCCCAATGATACGGACAAATTCCGCTCCTATTGCTCCGTCAACCCGGAGATCGGCTTGGAGGATAAGCTGGAACGGCTGTTTCCCAAGGTGTCCAGCCCCAAAAAGCTGGTAGTTGTAGGGGGCGGCCCGGCGGGAATGGTATCGGCGGTGACGGCGGCCCGGCTGGGCCATCAGGTGACACTGCTGGAGCAGGGAGACCGGCTGGGTGGACAACTGCTCCATGCGGACTATGCGGATTTCAAGTGGCCTCTGGAGGATTACAAGAACTATCTGATCCGGCAGCTCTATCAGACCGGCGTGAAGGTTCGGCTGAATACGGCGGCAACGCCGGAACTGGTAAAAGCCATGGAGGCCGATGCAGTATTCGTGGCCATTGGGCCGGAGTTTAAGCGCCCCGATTTGCCCGGAGCGGATGGAGACAACGTAAAGGTGCCCATGGAGGTCTTTGGACATGCGGAGGAGCTCCCGAAAAAGATTCTGATCGTAGGCGGCAGTGAGACCGCCGTAGAGACTGGGATGTATCTGGCCCGTCAGGGGAAGCAGGTAAAGCTCCTGTCACGGCAGCGAATGCTGGCAGGGGATGCGCCCCATGCCCACTACATTTCCATGCTGGAGGATGCCTATCAGCATCAGACAGGCTTTGCCTATGAAACGGAGGTAAAAGCCTACGTGGAGATCCGAGCCGATGGCGTTGTCTATGTGGATAAGGATGGGCAGACCCGGAAGGCAGAAGCACCGGTGGTGGTTTGCGCCACCGGCACAGCGCCCCGGCATCGGGAGGCCATGGCCTTTTATGGCACAGCACCGCTGGTGCGGTTCCTTGGGGACTGCAATCGAGCGGGGGATGTGCACAAGGCAGTTACTGCCGGCTGGAGTGCGGCAAAAATGCTCTGATCAACGGGGAATAAATCAGCTGTGGGAAACGGTATCCCGCAGCTGATTTGCTTTGCGGTATCGTGCTTTGACACCTTGACAACGAAAAGTAACTACCGTAAAATAATAAATAAAAGGGTCTTTTCACTGAGCGCCTGAAGCTTAAAAACGTGTGGGCGCAAGGTCGGTACAGGCCCCTGTTTTGGCTGGTGGAGGAATAGCATGGAGCAATACTTTGAGGAATACATGTCCCGCAGTGTTCTAATTCGAAATCTGTCTATGCCGCCGGAATCGCAGTGCAGCGATGCGGCTCAGTTTTACCGGCAGTTTGTGGAGAACTATATCAGTATTAAAGGCCTGCTGCAGGAAAACCGGGCAATGCTGGATCGCAAAGTATATGCGCCGTTAAAACGGATCCCGGATATCAGCGAAGAAACGGCGGCAGAGCTGATGGATTTTTCAGACAAGCTGGCTGACACACGGACGCTGGAAATGGTGGATGTTCGGCTGGGATGGGTCATTGCGGATCAGTTGATACCATTTTATGTCAGGCTGCTTCAGCATGACGATAGCGTATCCAATCTGGAAAAGTACATCCACTGCCTGTACCGCCGTCAGGTGCTGGCCTATAACGTGGGTCAGACCTGTGACCGGGGGAAAGTCACAGAGTCGATTTGCAAGCCGTATTGGGATTGCATTGAGGACAGCATGGAAAAAGCAAGACCCTATCTGGAGGATATTTCTGTATTCGCTTCGCTTCCCCAGCAGACCCAGAATGAGCTTTTAACCATGGAGTTGTTCAGTGCGACAGCCTACGAGCGGCTATATTATGACGAAAAGCTGATCCGAAAGCAGATTGCCTGCTATCAGCGGCATATTCAGCGGTTGTCAGATCCGGCATTTCAGAAAGTGGCGCCCTCTGAGGACATAGAGTTTGATATCTTTTCCGGGTATGCCTACCTGATGCAGATACAGGAGTTCCTGTACTGGGTCGATGCACCGGAGGATATCCTTCAAATATTGAACCAGGCGGCGACATATACGGTGGCCTATATCCATAAGTATCCGGATAACCATCGGGTGGATCTGCAATATGCGCAGTCCTCTCAGCAAATCGTGGAGTTTTATCTTGGCAAATCCAGCTTGGAAGATATGCTGGAATTTTATCGCCGATGGACAGATGCGCGGGATAACCATAGCTACGACTATATGAGCATGGATGCGAATCTGCTCCCCTTCTTTACGGTCCTTTGGATGTGCCGGGCGCATCCGGAACGGGTTAACGCCTGCCGGGAGTATCTGCTGGCTGCCCAGCGCCGCACCTTTGAGTATATTCGCAGTGCGAGAGATCAGGGGGCTTACCATACGCTGCAGCGGTTTGCAAGCTATATTATGGCGGATTATGTGGAGCTGGAGGGCGGAATTTCTTTCCGGGATTACTATGAAATGATTCTTGTGACCACGCAGCCTGCACTCTATGTCCACTGCTATATGACGGCGCAAATCTCAAGAATGATCCTCGACGCCCTTTACCAGACAAAGCCGGAGCTGCTGATCGGCACGCTGGGCTGTGAGACGGTGGAGGACGTTCATAAGGCAATCGATAAGATCCATGAGTTCCTGTATTCCTGCTGTATTTTCCACGATATTGGGAAGATGTTCTTTTTGGACACCATTAACCTCTATAACAGGATGCTGTTCCCGGGAGAATTTGAGATTATCAAGATCCACCCGGTGCTGGGGCATGAGGTGCTTCAGCGGCAAAAGTCTACGCGCGCCTATGCGGAAGCGGCATTGTACCATCACAAATGGTACGATGACAAAGGCGGCTACCCCAATGATGTCTCCTACAGTGGTGTGGAGAATGCAATCCTCTACCAGATCATCACCTGTGCGGACTGCACAGATGCGGCAACGGATTCTGTGGGCAGAACCTACAGTGCCGGGAAAAGTGTACAGGATATGGTGGCGGATATGCGGGTCAATGCGGGCCGGATGTTCAACCCGGATCTGGTGGCACTGTTTGATCAGCAAAAGCTGGTAGATGAAGTGGACGATCTGGTGAACAATCGCCGGGAGAAAATCTACTACCGGGTGTTCCGTCTGGCGGAGCGGGCAACCATGGAGGAAAATTCGGAAGCCAATTTATAACGCCGCGGATATGGGAATTGTGCATACAAAGGAGCACCTATGTCACAATGATATAGGTGCTCTTTCTTTGTGATGGATATGCCAATGCTGCGACTGGCATAGCTTTGAGGCTGCAGGAGAGGTTTTCGTGGCAGACTGTGTTATAATGATGATTGCAAGGGGCGAAAAATGAATCAAAAAATACCGGAACGGGCAGCCATGGAGCGGGCGCTGCGGACCGTGCTGACAGCACCCGGGCTTTTACGGCCACGCTATGCGGTGGTGCTTCCTGTGCTGTATTCGGCACAGGGGCCGGAGCTGCTGATCGAGGTGCGGGGCGCGGGCATTTCACAGCCGGGTGATCCCTGCTTCCCCGGGGGAAAGATAGAGCCGGGGGAGACGCCGGCGGCAGCGGCCAGCCGTGAGCTGGAAGAAGAACTGGGGATTTTCGCACCGCCGGAGTGCTTTCTGGGACAGCTGCCTACTGTGAACACATATCTTGGAAGCCAAACGGATCTGTTTGTGTGCACCCTTCCCGGCGATGCGGCGGATGCAGTATGGCCCAATCCCGCAGAGGTGGCAGAGCTGCTGCGGGTGCCGCTTTCCTGCTTCTTGGAAGCGCCCGATGCTGCCAGCTATCCGGCAAAGGGCCACACCATTTGGGGAATGACCGCTGGTGCGATTCGGCATTTCTGCCGGGCGTGGAGGGCGGCGGAGTCCCTGCTGTAACAGCAGGGACTAATTTGACATGCAAAAACCCGTCTGATCCGGTTGGGTCGGACGGGATTTTTGAGTGAAACTGGATATAAAGGAATAAAAAAACAGCAAATGATAGGGGCGTCAATTATTGATATATCAATCCGCAACTTTTTATAGGTGCGGCACTCTTGTAAAGTCTACCGGCGCCATGCTATATTGGGCTTGGAACAGGCGGTCTGACCAACCAGCCTGCAGACGGCATACTTGTCTCCGCTATAGGCGACTGCGGCAATGTGCGGAGCGGGGATGCACGACAATATGAGAAGGAGGAAAACAAATGAAAAAGGTCCTTGCGTTCATTCTGACAATCTCCATGCTGTGTGCCATGAGCGCCTGCGGCGCCGGCGCATCCTCTGCGCCAGCGAGCAGTCAGCTGGAGGCCACGACTGCACCTGCGGAGGAAACGCAGTCTGCCCCGGAGGCACCTTCGCAAGAGCCAACAGAGGCTCCCTCCGCAGAGGAACCGGCTTCGGCAGAAGACGTGATGCCAGAACCCGCCAATCAAATTGAATATCCGCTGGAAGAGTCGTACACCTTTACGATGACGGCTACCCTGCGAAATAATGTTTTGCAGGTGCTGGGGGATGATGACTTTTCCGTGACCTCGGCATACCGGGGCTTGGAAGCGGCCACCGGATGTAGCATTGACTTTAATATGCTGGGCGAGGCTACCGCAGAGGAAAAAACCAATATTATGCTGGCTTCCGGGGACATGACCGACTTCTATACCGGCCTTGGCAGCTATGGCAACAATCTCACCGGTGCGATCCATGACGGTATCCTGTTCGACATGGCGCCCATGCTGGAGGAATATGCACCGGACTATAAGACATTGCTGGACAGCGATGCAGAGCTGGCAGCCAGCGCCACCAATCCCGATGGCACCATCAGTATGTTTGTCAGTCAGGCAGCCGATGTGGTGGAAAAGGGCATCCTGATCCGTCAGGACTGGCTGGATAAGCTGGGACTGGAGGCACCCACCAATCGGGAAGCACTGGAGGATATTCTCCATCAGTTCCAGTCGGAGATGGGCGCATCTATGCCGATCCTCATGAACTTTGGACTGGAGACCGGCCTCAGCGGCTCCTTCAATGTGTCCTATGCGGGTATGCGCAGCATGGATTATCAGCTGACAGAACCCAACGGCAAGGAGGTCGTGGCCTGCTTTGCCTCTGAAAACTTCATTGAATATCTTGTGTATCTGAATCATCTGTACAACGATGGTCTGATCACCGATGATTTTATGAGCACCGGACGGGAATACGGCAACTGGGAATCCTCCTACTATTCCGGCAAGTGCGGCGTATGGTCCGACGGCTTCCGGGAGCTAGATCCCGCCAACCGCAGCAATGCGGATGACCCGAACTATATGGTCTCGCCTGTTGCACTGACCGATTATGACTGCCATGTGGCGGAGCGTTCCACCGCCTCTATGAATGGCATGCTGTTCCTGACCACTGCCTGTGAAAAGCCGGAGCTGGCCATGGAAATGATCAACTATTGCTACACCATCGATGGCCGCCACAATGGCCTCTACGGCATGGAGGGCGAAGGCTATACCCTGACCGATGACGGAAAGGTTCAGCTTACAGAGAATTTGACCAACAACCCCAACTGGTCTCTGAACAATGCACTGCTTTGGTATGGTGCGGCACAGTGGATGCCCACCTGTACGGATATGGAGTACTATGAGCTGATCGGTGCCAAGGAGTCCATTGACGGCATTAAGTACTGGACAGACAACGGCGGCGACAAGGCCATGAAGCTGCCTGCAGGCGTCAGTCTGTCCGCCGAGGCCAACACAGAGTTTAACAATCTGGCCAGTGATGTACTGACCCTGTTCTCCGAAGGTGCAGTCCGGGTAGTGACCGGCGCACTGGATGAAGCAGGCTACCGGGCACTGATTGAGGATGCAAACGGCATGGGCCTTGCCCGTATGACAGAGCTGTATCAGGAAGCCTACGATACCTATTTGACCGCTTAAATTAAGTGATCTGCCTTGCGGCCCGTTGGGACCGCAAGGCTCTTTTTTATGCCACGCCGATCAGTGTGAGGATTTCCTGCGCAAAGAATACCACAACGCCGCCAGCCAGAGCGAGAAAGCCCTGACTTCTCTGGGATGCATCGTGACTCTGGATGGAGGCCCACCTGCACAACGCCCCAGCCCACCAGAATGATACCCACGGCTTTAATCAGGCCGAAAATAAAGCTGGACAGGTTGGAAATAACGGTGATGGGGTCCGAGGCGAAGGCGCTGACGGACAGCCCCAACATCAGCAGGGCGAGAATCGAAAGGCGCTTGTAGATGCGCTCAATTTTATAGTGGTTCGTTTGGGTTCCTCCTTGAAAATCTGTGCCTCCAGCTCGTCACTGGACAGCAGTTCATAGGTTGTAGGTTCTTCGGCAGCGGGCGAAGGTTCACCGCTGCCGTCTGTGGATAAGTTTACATTGGGATGCCGGAGAATATCGTGCTTTTTGTCCATCACCGGGCGTTCGCCCCGAAGAAACAGCAGTGCATGAGATGCCCTTTATCCTCCGGATCACGCATTAAGCCCAACAGCGGTGTTCCTCCACAGAATTTTCCCCGCTTGGAACGGATCGTGATACCACTCAAAACCTTCTTGGATATATCCCGGCTATACATGTCATTTAGGATATTCTTAAAGGGCGTGATGTCCATTTCCTGACGGGTCAGACTGTCCACTCCATCCGCAATGGCGATATACCGGACATTGTGCTTGGGGAAGAAGATTTCAATATAGCTGCCGGCTTCAATATAATTTCTTCCCAGTCTGGACAGGTCTTCTTGTGTCAAGTAGGGACTAAAAAAATTTTGAGAATTTACAAGCCGTTCATAGGTGGACAACCACCCGTGAACGACTTCCTCAATCAAAAAAAGCAGACTGTCTGATAAGTGGACAGCCTGCTTTTATTCTCTCGGTATATCGCCCATCGGCAAAGACCAATACCAAAGAAAACCTTTCTTCGTGGAGATAACTCCTGCGTTTTTCTTTGCCTTTTGATGGTCGATTTCTTGAACCCTGCGGCTTCATGTTTTTCTTCACAATCCGAAGAAAGCATTTCTCCGCCCTGCAACATTTCAACGAGAAATGATTTTGCTTTCATCTCTTTTTCATTTGGTCTGCCCATTTGTGGGACAAGAGATAAAAACGCTTCTTCGGCTGTCACCTCCATTTCGGAAATGAACCTCAAAAAGAATTGCCGACCCTGTCGGAGCAAGATTTGATTTCACTTGCACCAAATATCTTTCCGCAGGTACTTCCTTGTTCGGTGTGCGTGTGATTGCAAGAATGCTTCTTGCAGCACCCGCAATGTCAATCGAGCCGTTGGTGCGGTATTCCGAACTATTTACGGATGTTTTTATAGTGGCAGCGTGTTTGCGTTTCGGGATCACCGAGCTCTGATCCCGCCATCTTCAGAACTTTCCGCCGCTGGAACCGCCAAATCCATCAGAGTCCACAGAAGAGCCACCGGAACTGCTGGAACTGCCGGAATCGTTCCGCTCAATTTTTTCCGTGCTCCGGGTGGTGCGAATATAGTCATCTCTGGATTCGGTAAGCTGGAAGGTGCCATCTACCAGATAATTCCCTGCACCAGTAGCTTTTCTGGCAGTCTTCATCTGTGCCTTAAAGATTAGGCAGACAATCAGCGCAATCAGCAGCGGCACAAAAATGATAATTAAAATCTGCATCGGGGAAAACAACGGATCGCCGGGAAGACGGACACCCTTGTCATAAGCGGTACCTTGGCTGTAGCTGTCAAGGTACGTTTCACAATCGGTCAAATAGGTCTGGAATGCGGCAAAGTAATCTCCATCGGAGAGCTTTGGTACCACGTCATCCTCTAATTTGGAGATGCCATAGTCCGTGAAGGCTAAAATGCCCACACCATACTCCTCGGGATCCTTTGGGTTTCGGCCATAGGTGACGGTAACGTAATCTCGACTGTCCATGGCCACCAGAAACAGAATTCCGTTCCGGTAGTCACCGTTGCCCAACAAATGCTCTTGATAATAGTTTTTAGCAAATTCCCGGCGGGTTGCACCGTTCAGGGAATTTACAGTCAGCACATAGGGGTTGCAACTGTATTTCGTCGCAATTTTCTGAGCCTTATCCTCCAGCCGGAGTTTTTGGACGTCCGTCAACAGTCCTGCTTCATCAACAATTAGAGAATAGTCGGACGACTCTGCTGCCTGCGCCGGAGCTGCTGTTTCTTCCGATTCCGAGGCAACCGCTTCTTCCGTTTCCGCAGCAGCGATCTCAGGTGTTGTGTTCAGGACGGCTTCCGGGGCATCGGAGCCATTCTGCGGCTCCTCCTCTTCCTCTGATAATTGCGAAGGATCGCTCTGCCCTGTCATGAAAAGCGCAATATTAGAGGAAAAGATATCCACGGCATCGGCACAAGCCTCGCCGGCGGCTTCATAGCTGAGCCCCTCGCCTTGCAGAATCAAATCCAGCGCTGAATAGAGATTTGCTGCATAGTCCGCATCCAGTACCTCCGTCCCTTGCCCCCGGGAATAGACGCAGTAGTCCACAAAATCGACAGCTTCACCCTGATCCGCTACATAAATCATCAGCAGGATACCGTCCTGCTCGGGACCGGATCCATAGCCGTACTGGTCATAAAAAAGTGCGGCATAGTCATAAATGCTATAGTTCTCCAAATCGTCCACGATGTCCACATGGAGACCCAGTGCAAACTGATTCGATAGTGTGGGGAGACTGACTTCACCTTGGGCGGTAAAGCGTTCGGAGTCCAGCGCATCAATGGCGGTGTAAGTGCCTCCATGATCCTGCCATGCAAAGGAAGGCAAGGAAAGCGTCAGCGCAATCAACAGCGCCATGGTCAGCTTCAAAATCCATTTTTTCATATGCGCCGCCTCCTTACTTTCCCAAAAGGTACATCAGCAGGGTGAGCAGCGCCATCAGCGGCAGGGAAATCCCCGCCATCCACGCTGCAAATTTTTCCTTGGACACCGGCAAATCTCCAATGAGTTTGCCGGTCTGACCGTTCATGGCGAAGAGGTAATCCTGATTCTGCCATTTGGTGTGGAGCATCCACACCGGCAGCAGGGCATATTTCACGCCGACCTTCTCAAAATGAATGTGCTTTCCGGTGATTCGATGGTTGGAATAGCCCTCAATGGTGTCATCCAGCAACCCGGAAAGGCTCTCCTCCATTCGCTCTGTGGCCCGGGACTGACTTTCGGTTTTATCTACATCGTACTTCTCCGCCAGAAAACCCGGCAGATAGGCAGTGGAAAAATCCGTAAGCTCCCCATAATCAAATGGCTCGATGGAATCCATATGGGCATCGGGCATTTTTGTAGAACCGTCTACCGGGATGCGCTGAAACTGCGCTTCGCCCTCCCGCAGAATTCGATATTCTTCTACTTCGGTAATCTTATAATCGCCTTCCGTCCATGTGCGAACCTGATGGGCTTCCCCTCGAATGCTTCCCTCCGCTGTTCCGTCAAAGAGCCAGAAGGGAACGTAAATGCCCTGAATTTTGGTGATATGATTGCTTCTGGAAAATGCTCCAGGGAGGAATTTCTTGCCCCGATAGTAGCGTTTTAGGGCAGAAATAGCAGCGTTTTTATCCAGCCGGAATGGGATAATATAGTCTGGCTTTAACATACCGCCGAACTGACCGGGCACCACCGTGGGGTTGCCGCAGTAAGGGCAGGAGGTGGCAGCGGTGGTTTCATCGCAGACTACTTCCGCACCACAGGAAGGGCAGCTATAGGCACGCATCCCCTCCGGGGTCCAGGAATATTCCTCCGGAACATCCGCTGCCGTATCAAAGGCCGCTTCGGCGGCTTCTTCTTTTTTATGATAGAGCTGCTCAATTTCGGCGGGATCATACTGGCCGCCGCAGTAGTCGCATTGCAGCTTGCCGGTTTCACCGGAAAAGTGCAGCGGCCCCATACAGGCGGGGCACTGGTAATTTACAGTCTGTGCAGGCATGGTACCAACTCCTCTCATCACGCTGACAGAAATGGGGAGCCGCCGAACCGGACAGCTCCCCGACAGAAATGCTTACTGTACGTCAAATGTGGCACCCAAGTCGTCGCCACTGAAGGAGTTATACAGCCGAACGGCCACCGGGGAGCCGGTGTCATGGAGCGTGAAGCAGCTGCTGACCGAAATGGTTTCACCGGGCTGGATTTCCACGGATTCATTCTCGTCGGTCTCTGTTGTATCATTTGCAGAGCCATAGCTCAGCTGAATGCCGTCCTGCATCGCCTCTATGCTGGACTCCCGCCAGAACGAGGTAGCCTCCTGCGAGTTGTTGGTGAAGTCGAAGAATACACGGAGCACCGGTCCGTCACCGGCCCAGCCTTCCACTACCTCACAGCCGGTGATGCTGACATAGTAGTCATCCTTATAGACGCCTTCGGCAGCGAGGCCTGCAACCAGTTCATCGCTGCTGCATGGCTCGATGGTATACTCGTCAGCGGGACGGCCGGGCAGGGCGCTGGGGTCAAAGGTCATGGTGATGCTGTCGCCATCATAGCCCTCAGTCACAGTGAATTCGATGGCGCCGCCATCGGGCTTGAAATTGTATTCTTCGATACAACGGATGGTTCTTCCGGGCAGAATATCCCGGCTGTAGTTTCCGTCCTCCGGCGCATACTCCCCATAGGGGGCGTAGGTGCTCACCAGCTCATAGCCGTCCTGATAGGCTTCGGTGTTGCATGCGAAGAAGAAGGATTCCTCCTCCTCGGAGTTGTTGGTGAAATCCACATAAAAGCGAATGGCATCCTTATCGGAAGAATCTATAAACTGCTCTGCCGCCAAAATCGTAACGTGATAATCCCCCAAGTCTGCGGACACCGGCTCGGTGCTGACCGCCACCGGAGGTTCTGCAATTTCGCCATCTCCGTCCAGAATCTCAATCTCCTCAGACCCCTCAGGCTCCCCCAAAATCTCAGAATCCTCTGGCTCTGCGGATGCGGTTCCGTCCGGAATCGCGGGAGGGGTATCACTGCTGCGGGTAAAGATCATTTTGGTTCCGTCTTCTTCCAGTGTCAGCGTATCGCCATCGACCGTATAAGGAACGGTTTCACCTCCCATAGAGAGGGTACCATCCTTCCATGTCAGCTGCTGTGCATCCTCACCGGCTATCGCCAAGGTACCGGTTCCGTCCTCGTTCATTATCAGGAAGAAGGAGTCCGGATCTCCGCCGATTGCCATCAGGTCATCCCTGTTGAGTGTCTCGCCATCCATTTCCATGGATTCAAAGGTAAAGTAGCCCACTTCCGGAGCCGTCACCTCGGGAACCTCTTTGCCCTCCTGAATGAAATACATATTCATGCTCATGATCTCGATATGCAGAATACCATCCTTCAGGGTGCCGGTGGCAGTTTCACCATCAACGTCAACGGTGATATTTTCGCCGTCCAAGGTGTATTTAATGGAGCCGGAGGTGCCTTCGATGTTCATCTTCCCCTTGCCCCCCTGCTTTAGCTCCAGGGTGGAGGTTTGAGACAGCACATCGTCCGCCTTCATTTCTACACCCAGCATTTCTACGGCATAGCAGGTGTAAACACCCATGAGGCTTTCGTCATATTTCGGCCCGCCACAGGCACACAGACCCACGGCCATTGCCAGCGTCAACAGTATACTGATCAGTTTTTTCATGAAGTTCTCTCCTTTCACGTTGGAACTTGGTGTTGACTATCCCATTGCGCCGCCGCAGTATTCACAGCAGCCATTGGCATCGGGAATGGTGGTTGCCCCGCAATAGGGACATGTCTGTGCAGCCTTGGGAGCGGCGGCCTCGGCAGCTTCCTTCCGAACCTGTGTGCGGATGGAGGTCAAGGCACGCTTAATTTCTCTGCCCATGCGCTCATAATCCTGATAGTCGATGCTGCGCTTGCCCGGGGTGGTTCCCAAGGTCTGCCGTCCGGTGACCTCCACCTCTACACTGCTGCGATTGAGCTTGAATCTCATTTCGTCAAAATAGGGGTGATTTACCCGAATGATGATATAGAAGTCATAACGGTAGACATAGCGGGGTGGGTTATAGCTCACCCGCTTGGTGTTGCCGTCCTTATCCCGGGTCTCCCGCATCTCCTCGGTACGGCTTTCGGAGATGTCCAGATCGCAGCCGGTGACCTGTGAAAAAGACAGTACGTCGGGGTTCGCCTCCACCAGATTTCGAGCACGCGTCACCATAAACAGCTGCTGATCCTCATCCAGCAGTACATTCATGTCCTCGCCAAAGCTCTGCGTGGTGTGAAATTTTGCAACGGCGTTTCGGTTTTCCTCCCGATACTCGATCTGTGCCTTGATATCTGCCACCGTAGAGTGCCGCCGTTCATTGAACCAAGGGGACAGCTTCCCGGCGCATTCCTTGCAGCAGTTGCCGTCCTCCAGCTTTTTGTTGCCCAGCAGGCCGATTTCGCCGCCGCAGATATCGCAGATCTTTTTATCAAATAATTTCCCAAATAAGCCCATATTTTTCTTTCCTTTTCACGTTTAGCTCAGCGAATTTGCAGACTGCATATTTTTCACTGCACCAATGATATAGAGCACCGGCAGTACCAGTCCCAAAATAAGACTGAATACACTAAAATCACCGCCGCCTGCAACACCCAGGATCGTACCCGCAACACTCAGAACAGCAACCAGCGCCCCCCATACGATGCAGACCTTGGCTTTCTGGGGTTTTTCTGCATTCAGAACACCAATAATACCTGCAATCAGCTCCACAATACCGCTGACTAGAAATAGAATGGTGCTGGCATAAAGCATACCGGCTTCCGAGTGTGCAGAAGCAATATACGCCAGTGCCGCAACGCTCAATACTGCAATGATTCCCAGAATGGTTGCCAATGCGCCGCCGATGATCATCAGAATGCCAGTTACCTTTAAAAACTTATGTCCTTTCATTGTGTCCTCCTTTTCTGTGATGGTGGATGTTGAAATGATTAACGCCGAATTCTTACTGAATGTCGCCATCATCAAAGGGATCGCCGCACTCCGGGCAGAATTTGGGCGGATGGGCGGGATCTTCGGGTTCCCAGCCGCATTTATCACACTTGTAAAGGGGCGCTGCGGCAGGCTTTTTGGCACCGCACTCGGAGCAGAATTTTCCTTTGTTTACTGCGCCGCAGACACAGGTCCAGCCCTCGGGCTGTGGCTCCGGACGTTTGGCGCCGCATTCCGGGCAGAACCTTCCGGTAACAGTAGCGCCGCAGCTGCAGGTCCAGCTGTCGGCAGCCGGTTTTGGCTCCGGTTTTTTCGCGCCGCATTCCGGGCAGAACTTTCCGGTGACCGTGTTGCCGCAGGTGCAGACCCAACTGTTGGGGGCCGGTGCCGCAGGTGCGGGCTGCGTGGCAGGCTGCTGCATTTGCGGCTGTGCCATCTGTTGCTGTGCACTCATCTGATACAGGCTCTGAGCGTTCATCCCGCCGGCATTTCCAGCCATATTCATGCCCATAAAGGCCATGGCAGGACCTGCGCCCGTATTGGCAGCGGCAGCCTCCATGGCATTGCCCTGGGCCTCCACCAGTCGTGCGGCAGCTCTGCCAGGATCGGTGAGGCGTGCCTCCTTGCCCATCTGCATCTGCTGCTTGCGAATCTCGGCTTCTACCTCCTCATCGGCTTTCATACTGGAGATGCCGAAGGAGACGATTTCCAGACCACGCTTTTCCCGCCAGGATTTTGACAACACCTCATTCAGTGCATCGGCAATTTCGGTGGTATGACCGGGCAGGGAAGAATAGCGAATGCCCATCTCGGAAATCTTTGCAAAGGCAGGCTGAAGAGCGGTAAGCAATTCACTGCGCAGCTGTCCGTCCAGCTTATCCCGGGTGTATGTCTCGGAGATATTGCCGCAGACGTTGGCATAGAACAGCATGGGGTTTGCAATTCGATAGCTGTATTCGCCAAAGCAGCGGATGGTGATATCCATGTCGATAAATGCCCGCTCATCTACTACCCGGAAGGGGACCGGACTGGGCGTGCCATATTTGTTGCCGATCAGTTCCTTGATATTGAAATAGTAGACCTGCTGATTCTTGGGGGCCTCTCCGCCGAAGGTGAAGCGCTTGCCCATGGTTTTAAAGGTGTCCATAAGGCTGGTGCTCAAGTCACCGGAAAAAATGCTTGGTTCCGTGGAGCTGTCATAGGTAAATTCGCCGGGTTCTGCACAAATTTCCACCACCTTGCCCTGCTCCACGATCATCATACACTGGCCATCGGCCACGGCGATGATGGAGCCGTTGGAAATGATATTGTCAGATCCCTTATTGGAGCCTCGTCCTGTGGTGCGCTTCTGACCTTTTACGGCCAATACGGTTTCGGGGATAGACTCACAGTAGAAAAACTCCTTCCACTGGTCGGCCAGTACGCCGCCAGCTGCTCCCATTGCTGCTTTGATCAGACCCATAATTCATAATCTCCTTTTTTTCAGGTTGTAATGTTCTACAGTGTATCCAGCACAGCAGCCAGATAGGACGGGGATACGGAAGCGTAGATAAAGTTGTCGATGAGCCCATCCTTCTTTGCCTGCTTTACGGATACGGCCAAGTCTGCATTTGCGTTTTCATCCACCAGCAGCAGCACCTTGCACTGAGGAACGCTTTGCCGCAGCTTTCTGCAAAGCTGCAATCGTTCAGAAAGCCGCCATGGTGAAAAGCCGGTAACCTCCATAATGAGCGCATGGGCCAGTACAGACCGGCACAGCGACAGAGTTTGGTCGGGGGATTCGCTGCGCTGGACGACGAAATCCGGGTCGCTGCCGGAGAGGGACTGGGAGATTGCCTCAGCAAACATCGTGCACTGCATATCCAGCACGATTCGATACACATATACCACGCTCCTCTCGCTTGGAAATTATCCTGTTTTACCAGATCCAATTAGAGTGTATCGAATATGCCCTGAAATTTCCCCCTACTTTTGGATAGGTTCCGTCAGATTGCAAACATGTTTTTTGAGATTTTAGTCAAGATCATCACGCCGTTTCCAGAGCTTGGGGATTTGTTCTTGCACACATGAGAATCATTGGGTCGTTGCAATGCCGGAGGGGATATGCTATACTGCGCTCAGAAGGTCCCATCCGGGAAAAGAAGGAGCAACATCCATGGGAAACGCAAAGATCCAACGAATCGCCCCCTATCTTGGGGCATTGCTGCTGATCCTGATCGCCATGGCGATCCGTTATGTAAACAGAATCTATGGCAGCGCCCCTGACTGGCTCCGGCTGATCCGCAGCGGAATTTACATTGGAATGATTGCGGTCTGGGGTGTTTCCCTGCACAGGCGGATCCTGCAAAATCAGATTCGATGCTATTTGACGGCCATTGCAGGGCTGATGGTGCTGTGGCTGGCGCTGCGGACCGTCAAATATTCCATACACAACGTGGATGCGGCGCGGTATCTCTGGTATCTATACTATCTGCCTATGCTGCTGATCCCCACACTGTCCATCTCTGTTGCCATGGCCCTTGGAAAACCGGAGGACTATCGGCTGCCCGGATGGCTGAGACTGCTGTACGTTCCCACTTTTGTACTGCTGGCGCTGGTGCTGACCAACGACATCCATCAGCTGGTATTCCGGTTCCCGGACGGGCTGATGTCGGATCGGGAGTACAGCTATGATGTTGGCTACTATGTGGTGGCCGGGTGGGAGGGGCTCTGTGCCGCCGTGGCGCTGGGGATAATCCTCTATAAATGTCGGATTCCCCACAGCAATGTCTTTCTCTGGCTGCCCATGATCCCATTTACCTTGGCCATTGTCTACGCGGTCTGCTATGTCCGGGGCGTATATTGGGTCTGGCTGCTGGCGGGGGATGTTACAGTTTCTCTGTGCCTGCTGACTGCAGCGATTTTTGAAAGCTGCATCCAATGTCGGCTGATCCTGTCCAATCAAGGCTATGAAATGCTGCTGGCACTGACTACAGTGCCCACCCAGATCACAGACAAGCAGTATCGGGTCCGCTATGCCTCCAAGGCGGTCGGTCCGCTCACCAAAGAGGCTATGGAACAGTCTGTTTCCTCCGCCTATGCCTTAGACAAGCACACCATACTTAAGGGGCACTCGGTAGAGCAGGGCTATGTGTTCTGGCAAGAGGATATCTCAAAGTTGGTGGAGGTGACAGATGCCCTGCAAATCACCCAGTCCGAGCTTCGTGATACCGGAGATATACTAAAGGCAGAGAGTGAGCAGAAGGCCCGCTGGCTTCGGATCACTGAGCAGAATCGACTTTATGACCTCATTGAACAGCAGACCTCCCATCAGATGCAGCTGCTGGATCAACTACTGGGGCAGCTGCGGAATACCGAGGACATTGATGCAGCCAAGCGCATTTTGGGGCAAATCGTGGTCATTGGTACTTACATCAAACGCCGGAGCAACCTGATTTTTGCATCCAGTCAGCGCCGAACCATTGCGGTCGAGGAGCTGCGGCTGTGCCTCAATGAATCCATGGCCAATCTTCGGCTTTATGGGGTGGCCTGTCAGACCAATTTGGAGCTGGAGGGGCAACTCCCACAGGAAACCGGCTATGCGGTTTACGATTTGTTTGAAGCAGTGGTAGAGGTGACATGCGCTGAATTGTCCTCTCTGCTGTTCTATGCCGGGGAGCAGGACGGCTTGATTGCGGTTCGCATTAGCGTACTCGGCAGCGGGGACGATTCTATGCTGCTGGAGCGCTTTCCTCAGCTAAGCCGGGAAACGGATGAGGACGGCATCCGCTACTATAGCTGCACACTGGAAGGAGGCGCAGGGGGATGAACATCATCAAGGAGAGCTTTGACAATCTTCCCATGGCGATCTGCTTTTTCAACAGCCGGGGAATTGCCTGTCTGGTGAACCGGCGGATGCTCTGGGTCAGCACCCAGCTGCTGGGCAGCAACGTTCAGACCCTTTCGGAACTGGAGCAGGCGCTTCGATCCCCACCAGATACCGTGGCCCAGCTGGACACCCGGCCGCCCACCTATCGGTTCCCGGATGGCTCGATCCTGCGGTTTGCACAGGAGATCACACAGGCAGAAGATGGCCGCCGTTATACCCAGATAACGGCGGCGGATGTGACCGAATTGGTACATCAGCAGTATGCGCTGGCAGCGGAAAACCAGCGGCTGGAGAACGCCAATGAGCGGATGCGGCAGTTGATGGAGCGGATGCCGGAGATCGTCCGTGAGGAGGAGATCCTCACCATGAAAATGCAGGTCCATGACGACATCGGACACAGCATTCTCTCCGCTCGCAGAGCGCTGCTGCAGGAGTCGGATCTGACAACCATTCGGGAAAATGCCGCTGTCTGGGAAAAATCCATTTCACTTCTTCACCGGGTAAACGGAATGCCGCAGCCGGATGACGCGGTGGAGTATGCCATCAGCCGGGGAAAGGCGCTGGGCGTGCAGGTGATCCTGGATGGGGAATTGCCAACGGGCATATCCAATCGGCAGCTGCTGGCCATGGCTATAAGTGAATGCGTCACCAACTGTGTGCGCCATGCCGGGGCAACAGAACTCTATATTCATTTGCGCAATACCGGGAATGTATCGACCGTTACCATCACCAACAACGGTGCTGTGCCGGAGGAAACGATTCGTGAAGGCGGCGGACTGTCGGCCCTGCGTCGTCGAATTTCTGATACAGGCGGTCATATGACCATCTACAGCAGCCCCAGATTTGCACTGGTGGTGATCTTACCCGGAGAGGAGGTTGACCAATGAAGCAGGTTATGATCGTAGAGGATCAAAAGATGATCCGCAGCATGTTAGAGAGCTATATCGAAAAGGAACCGGGCTATCAAGTCGCCGTTTCGATTGCCGGGGCAAATCAGGCGCCGGGCCTCTGCGACACCATGGGCATCGATTTGATCCTTATGGATGTGCAGACCGAGCACCGGGAAAACGGGCTTTCTGCCGTGGGGAAAATTAAAGCACGGCATCCGGCCGTTAAAATCGTGGTGGTCACATCTCTGCTGGATCACGAGGTGCTCGTCCGGGCGAAAACCGCCGGAGCAGACAGCCTTTGGTATAAGGACAGCACACAGGAGGCGCTGATGGATGTCGTACGAAAGACCGCCGCCGGGGCACATATTTTCCCGGACTGTCCACCCGCCGTAGAAATCGGCACTGCAAAGAGCACGGACTTTACCAAGGCCGAGCGGAAGGTGCTAAGGTATTTGGTCCGCGGTCTTTCTTACGGAAAGATCGCCGAGGCCATGGGGATAGAGGTGACCACAGTGAAATACCATGTCACCAATATGCTTCAGAAGACCAATCTGGAAAATAAGCTCCAGCTGGCTTTGGCGGTCAGCAATGCCAAAATGATCGCAGATCTGGCAGAGGAGTAACGGCAGCTGGAAAATCACATTGCCATGTGGTGCCAAAATGTGCAGGACGTCTACACACTATTGGAGGGCCTTACCCCTGCAAAAAATGGAATTCCAACGGCACATATCATACAGAAACCGCAAGAATTGCTACTTTCTGCGCAAGGGGAACCGCTTGTATCTCTATCCATTTGCTGGTATAATATGTTATGAAGCCGCAGTATCCCGGGTGTAACAGCCATGGGTGCGGCAGTTCTGGCAGAAGCACGGCAAACTGGCATTCACCGGAATGGAAGGAGTGGTATAGATGAACGAGCAGAAAATGCCGGACTTTGGCGGTCCCGGCGGATCGGGCGGCCCCATGGGCGGTCCTCCCAAGGCAGGCTACACGGAAAAGACCTATAAAACAGACTGGATCCTGTCAGAATCCACGCAATACCCCAGCGGCATTGTGCTGAAGGAGGGCAGCCTCCCGGCAGCGTCGGAGGGCAAAGCACTTCTTATGACGGTGGACGGTGTGCCCACCACCATCGCTCCGGGCACCTATCCCGGGAAGGTGGTATTCACCGTCTACACCTTGACCAATATTCCTGCTACTCAGGCAGAGCTCAGCTGCGGCGATTTCCGCACGGCGCTGCATATACGGGACGGGCGGATGCTGCCAACGGGATTGGAAGCCGTTGCGGGGAACTATACCGCAGCGCCTGGACGGCTGATGCAGGTAGATATGACCACGAAGATCGACGATCTGAACGGCATCATTGTGGACGCCGCAACACCTGGGGAGCCCTATGTCATTGCAGACAGCACTTTCCACTGCTCCGGCGGCGGCAACAGCGAGGGGCGCGGAGCATGCGTCATGGCTGTTGGTGAGGCCAATGTGAAGCTTCAAAATGTGGAAATCTGGAACTATGGTACTCTAACCGCAGTCATGGCCAGCGGCAAAAGCCGGATAGAGGTTTCGGGCAGCGTGATCTACGGCGCCCGGGATTTTTCAGCCGGAAAGCTCTGCCCCTGGGTGCTGGGCATCAACGGAAGCAATCGGCTTACCAATGCCATTGATCAAGCCCAGGTACACTACCATGACAGCATCGTGGTGGCACAGAGCTGGGCGGCCTTGTCTACAGATGCAGGCCGTGGGGTTCGTCTGCTGGGAGAACGGCTGTTCTCCGGCATTGGCAGACTGGAACCTTATCAAGCATCCCGTAAGGATGAATACACCGCTGTGCCCACCCTCGGAGAGAAGAAATACGGCTTTATTCTGGGCAACAGCGCCATCGGAGAATGCGGTTATGTAAACTACGCAGACACGGGCTTCCACAACAGCTTCCGGGACGTGACCTTCTACTCTCCAGATTACATTTTCATTCTCTCCACGGGCAAGGCTTCCATTGATGTGGAGGGTGACAGCTTTTGCTATTCCAATCGAATCGGCGTACTGTTCCACAAGAACAGCGGCGGTACGGTTTCGCTCGGGGGCGGCAAATGGTATGCCAGAGACACGCTCTTCCAGGTGAAGAGCTACTCGGAAACCGATACATCCGGCTGCTTCTGCCACTGTATCTGCGATGGAGCAGAGATCCAAGTGGGCGAAAACGGCGTGCTCTACCAGCTGATGACCAGTGATGATGTGGGACTGGGGAAAGACAGTGTCTTTGTTGTCCCGGAGATCGAGTCGAAGCTCCATACTGTGGCACCCCTGCCGGAGACCTATATGGCCCAGAAACGCAGCGGTCACATGCCTTGGGACGATTTTCCCGTGTATCTGGAAGACGGTCAGGAGATTGCCGCCCGGGGAGACCTTGCCGAGTTTCTGAATGCCCATCCCGGAGCGGAGCCGGTAATGGAAGAGGCCTCAAATCGCATTGCACCTGCGACCTTTACGCTGAAAAACCTCGCCACCTCCGGCGATGTATTCAATGGCGTCTATCAGCGGATTCAGATTCTGGAGGTCTGCCTGGATCATGCAACGCTCACCGGTACGATCTCCAGTGCGTATACCTATCACGTGGATAAGGATGGATCGCAGGCACCGGCTGGAACGGCCTATCGGAAGAGCGGGGATGCCGATGAACACCTCGGCATTGGCCGTATGGGCAATACCCCGGCCCCCTCGATCAATAACCCGGTACACCTGTGCCTGAAGAACGGCGCAGTGTGGACGGCAGTGGGTACCAGCTATCTAGATGTGCTGGTACTGGACGAGAATTCGAAGATCATCGGCACCGTAACGGTCAACGGCACGGCAGTCTCCGGTGCCGGACGGTATCGTGGACAGATCGTGGTAACCGCAACGGCGTAATTGGCTCGATTGCTTTTCCCTGTAATGACCGATACCGCACTGAGTTATCTCTCCATGACCGGCTCCATGATGATTTTCTGCGTGGGAGTCAATTTGATTTGGGACAAAAATTCAGCGTTGCCAACATGCTGCCTACGCTGATCTTCGCCGTGATTGCCGCCGCTATCTGGCCGGCATAACTTGTGAATAAAAATTTGACCTCCAGCGGCAAGTACCGCTGGAGGCCTTTCATTATTTTAGGGGACAATTAGTCCAGGCGGCCAAAGTAACGCTCACCTGCGGAGGTATAGGCATCAATGACCTCGTCGATCCCCATGGAGTCGATCGTCTCCACAAAGGTATCCCAGTTTTCATCAATATCCGATTCTCCAATGAGGAACTTTCCGACCTGCTCTGCCACATAGGTAGAAATATCGGTGTAGTACCGCTGCACGGTAGCAGTCTCATCCGCATTCAGCGTAAACAGATTGGTGAAGGAGCTCTTTGTGACCTCCCGCTTGTCATTCCATGCATCCAGCGCCTTCTGCTGTACGTCATCATAGGCTTTCCGCAGGGTGGTTCCATTGGAAGCAAACATGTTCATATTGATGGTGTAGGCATTGAGCGCATTATCCGTGGAAAGGCCGTCGGGATTGTTGGAGATCAGCTCCGAATAACCAGGTTTCCCATCGGTGTAAACAAGTCCCTCACCCTCAAGGCCATACTGACAGAGGATAGAGCCATCCTCAGAGAAATGGTAGTCCAGCCACTGGAGCGCAGTCTCCGGGTCAGAGCAGGAGGTGCAGATCATCAGGTTGATGGAGATATCGGTTATATCGCCAAAACCCACCTGCTGTCCGGCTTCGACCAAAGGTTCCGTCACACCGGCAAGGGTATAGTCCGGATCATTGACCTTGCCTGCCTCTGTCCACATACTCATGAACTGGCAATCCTGCCAGAACACCGCATAGGAACCGGAGGTGATTGCAGAGGAATCCAGCATATCAGAGTTCAAAAGATCTCTGGTGATCAGGCCCTCCTGATACCAATCGGCCATCAGGGACAGATAGTCCTTATAAGTATCTGTGATAAAGCTGTAAACCAGCTCATCGTTGTCATCATAGTAGAAGCTCTGGGGAGAAGATTCTGCTGCCGGGCCTGCATAGCCGCCCATAGCCGCAAGGAAGGGGCTGCCAGTAATGGATGCATCATAGCGCAGGGGCATGGGGTATTCGCAAAGCCCCTGATTTTTCACCTGAGACAGATACTCGTGGTAATCATCAATGGTCACAAGCTTCTCAGGCGTCATGCCGACCTTTTCCACCCAGTCGGCGCGGACAATGGCTCCGGTGGTGCTGAATGCATTGTAGCGATAACCAGCCAAACCGCCAATCTGTCCCTCATCGTCCACAGTTGCCAGATAGAGTGCCGGATCTACCTCCATCAGCGCCGTATAAGAGGGTGCGTAGTCCTCCATCATGTCCTGAAGATCTGTTACGATCTCGTTCTCGATCAGATATGGAATCGAATAGCTGCCGGTAATGGCGTAGTTCAAAATATCCGGATAATCGCCCGAAGCAAACATCAGATTCAAGCTCTCGGACTGCGCCGGAGGAGCGACCTCAATATAATCGATATGAACTCCGGTGCGCTTTTCCAGTTCCTGTACTGCGGTGGAATCATTCCAGCCGGAGATGGTCGCATCCATAGCGGGGGACCCCGTCCAGAACGTGAAGGTCGTTCCCGCCTCGGAAATGGGAAGGGCCACGCTGGGACGGCCTGCAATCAATTCTTCGATATTGTCAGGGGTAACATATTTGCTGACCCCTTCCTCTTGTGATGCAGGCTCCTGCACAGAGTTCTCCTCCGCAGAAGCAGCTTCTTCCGGTGTCTGAACCGCAGGTGCCTCGTTCGGCTCTTCCGTGGCCGTTGGTACGCTGGCTTCCGGTGCAGAAGCCGGGGCTGATGAAGCTGCGCCACCGGTGCCGCAGCCGGTCAGTGCTGCCAGCCCCATGGACACAGTCAGCAGCAACGCACACAGCTTGGTTTTCATGGGTATTCCTCCTTGTTCGTTTTTATATTCACATAATATCACGTTCTATGTCTCGATAACATCATCAAATTCGTCCACAAAAATCCGTCACTTTTTGTACACCGACCTGCATCGGCACTTGACGTTTCCCGTTCCTTGCCGGTACAATATACGCAGCCTAACAGAAGGGAAGTGCGGGATCATGCCGCAGGACAAACTCACACAGTGGGCCGATGCCGGATTGGAGCCCAGCTCTGAGGCCATTCGAGATCATCTCCTCATGGGACTGCTGCAGGACGGCGCTCCGATCCCTGCCGACCATATTCAGCGGATGCAGGAATGCGGCATCCGGTTTCCCGGCGATCAATTCGGCCTGATCTCCCTGCAGGTGGTGGCCGTAGATGCCTACGCCTATATTCAGGGACTTGGACACACCTCATATTCCGAAGCCCAGCTGGCCGTTAATATTCTGGAGCTTCTGCGGAAGGAGATGGAAAACCGCAGCAGCATCTATGTATTTAAGGCAAAAAGCGAGGTTCTATGTCTTATTTGCGGAACAGGTGCCGACACCGTTTCGGAAATTCTCCGCAGCACTGCCGCACAGCTGGTCGCACTGGAACAGCGGGTTGCGGGCATCCGTCTCTTTGCCCACGTCAGCCATGTCCGTCCCGGCTTTGATGGCCTTCGTATCAGCAAGCAGGCCGTGCGGAAGCTGGCAGAATACCGTGTCCTTCACCTGTCTACCGCACCGATTTTGGAGGAATCCATCCTCTCCGCTCCAATTTTCTACCCTTCGGCACGCTCCGACATTGAAAAGGAACAGGAGATCCTCAGTCTATTCAAATCCGGCAGCTTCCGGCAAGCTTCAGCGGTTTTCGGCAGCCTTTTCGATCAGGAATATCTGGCGCTGGCCGATCCCCTGATCCTGCTAAAGCACAAATGCGCCCAATATTTAGAGGCGCTGATCGCAGCCTGTCAGGGCATGGTGGAGGAAGACCTGACACCCCAACTTCAGACACTGGCTCCGGAAAAGGCGCTGTTGGAGGCCGTTTCCTTCCCGGAGGTGCGTGCTCAAATGGAGCATATTTTCGGACATCTCAACGACTGGGTTCTCTCCGGACGAAAGTCCACCAGCGCCGCATGGATCATGGATGTTAAGAATTATATTCGCGGCAGCTACAACGACCCGGATCTGAACGTAAACCGGGTAGCTGATGAATTTGGGAAGAACCCCTCCTATCTGTCCCGGAGCTTTCTCCGTCTCACCGGCACCAGCATTCTGGACTACATCCACTACTACCGCATTCAGGAGGCAAAGATTCTAATTGGCAGGGGAGAAACCTTAGCCTCTGCGGCCACAGCGGTAGGGTATACCAACGTGCTCACCATGTCCCGAGCCTTCAAAAAATACGAGGGTACGACGCCGGGTAAATTTAAGGCGTAACCGTCATTTCAATTACACAAATTCCATATGATGAAGCCCTCAGACACCTTGCGGAAAGCAGTGTTGCCTGAGGGCTTTGCTGATTCTGTTTATGCCAGATCCCGGTACAGGAAGGTCACGACCTGACCTCTTGTGCACCCATTATCTGGTGAAAACGACCTATTTCCGGTTCCGTTTGTAACACCGTTTTCAACGGCCCACAGGATTGCCTGATAGTAGTCATTCCGCGCTACATCGTTAAATGTGCATCGTTGGTGGTATCTCCATTGTTGGCATAGCGATTGTAGTAAAGCGATACCCCTACCCAATCTACATAACTGTCACCGGGGTAAAAGTCATCTAAATCCACACCGCTCCTGCTGCTAAAGTTCACAGAATATACAAGCGCTACATTTGGTGCATAATATCTCGCCCAGTCGGCTACATACTGATAGGCTGAGATAAATGTTGATCCCACAGGCATATTATTCCAGACATTCACTTCTCCGCCGATTCGCAGCAAAACCGGACAGGTAAGTGTAGATAAGTACTGCATTGTCTCCGTCAGCTGCGTGTCATACGTTCCGTTCAGGAGTGCAGTACAGTCATCCGCCTCATAATCAAAATTCAGGTTAATCAACAGCATCCGATTGCCATCCAAAAGGCCGCTGAAAATATAACTATAATCCTGAAGTCGGTTTGTATCTCCCAGAGAATAGTAGAACGAGCAGGCAGACTCATCTTGAAGTCCATCTCCATTCGCCAGCCCCCAGCCATGCTCCAACGGACCGCCCGTTGCCACCCGGCCATAATAAGTGCCGGATTTGGGCTCCCACAATGCACCGTAATAGCAGGCACTTTCAGAATCGGATACTGCGTAGATCTCAGTATTTGCACCAAGATCTTTATAGGCTGTATTTCCCGTTGTCGTGCTACTGTCTGCCCATGCCCCCGGTCATCAGAAGCAACGCAAGGAGCGCCGTTACCACGCATAGATGCCACTTTCGCTTTTTTCCACACATTCTCATGTTTTTCACTGCCCCTTCTCCATAAAGATATCGCCTGTCCATTCCGGAATTGCGACATCGCTGCTTAGATTGCAGCATTACTTTGTAATTTTCAAAACAGCTACTTTCGAGGTCAGCTTTTTCCCGTTTGCATCGGTAATCAAGCAGCGGTACTTCTGTCCATTTCGAGCAGTTGTAGCCGTGACCGTCAACGTCTTGGTCTTATTGCCCGTCATGCTGGAGTTATACCATTTTGTACCGGTAGCACTGCAATACTGCCATTGATAGCGAAGTCCGCTGCCGGATGCACCCACAGTAAACTTTGCCGTTTTTCCTGCTGCAGCACTTTGGTTCTTCGGCTGTGTTGTGATCTGGAGCGCTGCTGTTACAGTCAACACCGCTGTGTTCGAGGTAACCGATCCTTTTGTGTTTTTTATGATGCAGCGGTATTTCTGACCATTCCGGGCTGCTGTAGCCTTAATCGTCAGAGTCTTGGTCTTGCTGCCCGTCATGCTGGAGTTGTACCACTTGGTTCCGCCAGCATGACAATACTGCCATTGATAGGTCAAGTTTTCACCACTAGCGCTTACTGTAAGCTTAGCCGTTTGTCCAGCTTCCACCTTTTTACTCTGGGGCTGCGCCGTAATCTTTATTCCAGACTTCGGTGTAATTTTATATGCGACCCTGATTGTTGTATCCGTCCTGCTTTGCTTTACATACGTCCGGGTACTATACCCCGTCTCAATAATTACAGCCGACCCCGTTGCATCCTTTGTTCCAACTGCTGTGGCGTTGACATTTCCAGAGCTGAAGATCCACATCTGACCGTCCCCAAGAGAGGTGGTATAGTACTTTGCCTTTGTATAGCTAAAGGTTCCATAGGAGCTCTGAGAATATGGAACGGTCGACCATGTCTCATGCCATGCACCAGACGAAATTTGTGCACCGCAATCACTCTTTCCGGTGAACGGTTCGTGCCTGCCGCAGCTGGGGCACAGGAAGTAGTAGTAACGATACATCGTGGTCGTCCGTACCTGCACAGTTGAGCTTGCTGTTACTGGCGTTAATCCATAACTGCTCCAATCTGTCCAGTAGCTGGTGTCGACTTTATTCTCTTTCTTATGTTCTACTTTCTTTATGTTGTAGCCGGTATCCTTAAAATCAGAAATGTTATATATCTCTACTTCGTCTCCAGATATCGCCTTCTTGTGCGTCACATAAACCGGGTATAGATTTACCTCTCCGGAGCCGACTGTAATCGTATCTCCGGGACGGACATCATATGTGGTCTGTCCCTTCGTATATGTCCACCCGCAGAAATATTTCCCGCTCGTTTTGGGGTAGTCAGTCCGCAGCTTGTATTCGCTTCCTGTGGATACGCCAGCGCTATTCCAAACACTTCCGGATGCGTTGTAGTAATTTATTTTTCCTTCGACCTTGAAGCTGGTCTCTGCATCCGTCCATTTTCCATTGCTCGCAATTGCGCTTACTCTCACAATATAGTATCCTGACTTCGTTGGGGTATAGGTTTTGCTCCCATTGAACCCTGAAAAATCAGAGAATACAGTCGTTTCCTCCCCATAGCTCCCATAACAGATTCTCATGGAATAATGGTCTGCTCCCTGCGCCGACGGTGTAACTGTAACTGTCTCTCCAAGCGTATATGTAGATTTATCAGTTACTACTCGTACATTGGTCGGCGCTACTGCTATGGAACTAGAAGAATTGTACCACTGGTGCGCCTGCGTAATGGGAAATGTCCCGCTTGGACATATAGCAGAGGAACCGCTAATTGTCATTGACCAGGTAGAATTATTGGCGGGATCGATAACAGTATATCTACTAGAACTCTCTTTGCCTGCCAACACAACATAATGCATTCCACCAGACGAAGAATAGGGGTTCATGTAAATTACCAAAGGACTGTACTTCCCATTTCCATTTACATAGTTATCCATTGCCGCAGATATTGCAGATGCAGATGTTCCTATCGACGAATGTTTCCCATCCCCCCATGATATAAACATTGTACTTCCGTTGTACGGGACCAGCAAGTCATACGGTGTTTTATTTACACCTATGTAGGAAAGTGCCATAGACATCGAAGCTGTGCCACACTCATAGCCCGGCGTGCTATAATTGGCAAGCGAGTTACTCGCCGGCCAATAACTCCAGTTAAAGTACCCACTGCTCGTCAGCTGAGAAATGTATCGGATTGTTCCACTAGTAACGTCCGCAGAATAGCCGTACTCAACTTTTGCATAGGGTGCACTTCCCAATGTTGTTGCTGCCTCCGCCTTCACAGGAAAACATGTGAAAATACCAACCAGAAACACCAGCACCACAAAGAAATCGGATAACTTTCTACTTTTCATTTCAATTCATCGCCCTTCCTACTAATATTACCTCTTCAAACCATTTTTACTTCTATGATATCTTATCACACAAAATCTTTTTTTTACTTTTATATGTCATTTTGGTCGATTTTTCTTCCATTTCTGCACCATTCTCCCCTCCGCCACATCCATTTTTGATGCTTCCGGCAGGCAGAAAACGAATCTTGCATTCTGACTGCTCCCCGAGTATGCTATTGACAGAAAAACGCATCCCGCAATTAGGAGGTCCAACTATGTCCAACCGCTACGAGCTTCTGCTTTCTCCCATTCAGGTCGGCAATGTTCTGCTGAAAAACCGAATGGTTTCCACTGCCGGCATCCCCCATATGCTTCAGGGTACCGAAGAGTATCCCACTGACCGGCTGATTTCCCATCTGGCCAACCGAGCCAAAAACGGCGCTGCCGCCGTCTATCTGAACTTTGCCATGCGCACGGACGAAGGCCCCGGCGGCCCGCCCATGAAGCCCGGGGAGATTGCCATGAGCTTTCCGCCCCACGACACCGCTGTTAACATTGCCAAGACCAGCGCCCACAACTATCTGTGTCAGACCATTGATGCCATTCGCTACTATGAGTCCATTGCCATTACCCAGCCCATGGGCAGCTTCACCCGGAACGACATGCCCGGCGGTCCCAGAAAGGACGGCACCCCCCAGCATGGCGGCGGCGGCCCCATTATGCCCTCAGATCCCATGGAGCAGCTGCGGCAGGAGCAGGAGCAGTGCCGCGGGCGCAGTGTAGACCATATCACCAAGCAGCAGATTCAGGAGTTCATTGATTCCACCGTCGCCAATGCAAAAATTCTCAAGCAGTTTGGCTTTGAGATGTTCTCCTTCCACAACGCTTATCACAACGGCACCATGGCGGAATTCTGGTCCACTCACACCAATCACCGCACTGATGAATACGGCGGCTCCGCCAAAAACCGTGCCCGACTGATGATTGAAGTCATGGATGCCATGAAGCAGACCTTTGGCCGGGACTTTCCCATTGAAATGCTGATCTCCGTGGACGGCTTGGGCGTCAACCGTGGGGACACCTTCGAGCTGGCAAAGCTTCTGGAGGGTAAGGTGGACATTCTCCATGTGCGCCATGGGGACAAGGATCCTCAGCATCCCATCGGCTTCACCTCATCCCGTGCAGTGCCCTGTCCCAATCTGGATGCCGCCGCCGCATTGAAGGAATCCATTATGAGCCGGGGCGGTTCCATTAAGGTCGGTGTTTCTGCTGGTCTTCAAAACCCCGATTTCAATGAGAAAATCCTGCGGGAGAAAAAGGCAGATATTATCTGCATGTCCCGTGCATGGATCTGCGACAGCGATTACGGCAAGAAGATCTACGCCGGACGGGGAGAGGACGTTACCCCTTGCATCCGCTGCAACAAGTGCCATGTGCCCAACGACTCCGACAAGTTCCGCTCCTTCTGCTCCGTAAACCCAAAGATTGGCATGGAGTTCAAGCTGGATCAGGTCATCGAGCCGATAGGGGAGAAGAAGAAGGTCGCCATCATCGGCGGCGGCCCCGCCGGCATGAAGTGCGCCATTACCTGTGCCGAGCGCGGCCACGACGTGACCCTCTATGAAAAGTCCGGTCAGCTGGGCGGCCAGCTGTTCCATGCAGATTACGCCAGCTTCAAATGGCCTTTGGCGGATTTCAACCATTGGCTCATCCGGCAGGTCTACCAGAAGGGTGTAAAGGTCTGCCTGAACACCGAGGCAACCCGCGAAATGCTGGCTCCTGAGGGCTATGACGATGTGGTGGTTGCCATTGGCCCCCGATTCAAGAGCCCCCGTCTTCCCATTGAAAACGGCACCAAAACCATGCTCTGCGTAGACGTCTACGGTCATGAAGCAGAGCTTCCCCATGAGATCGTTGTGATCGGCGGCAGTGAGACCGGCACAGAGACCGGCATGCATCTGGCCGAGAAGGGCCACCATGTGACGGTTATGACCCGTCAGGCCATGCTGGCTCAGGACGCCCCCCACGCCCACTTTGTGGTGATGATGATGGATGCCTACGAGCATTTGAAGAGGTTTGACTACGCCCGGAAAATTCAGAAATATGTGTCTGTAACGCCAAAGGGTGTTACCTATATTGATGAAAACGGGCAGGAGCAATTTGTTCCCGCCGATCTGGTGGTGCTCTCCGGCGGTGTTGCCGCCACACCGGATCTCTGCGCCCAGTTCTATGGTTCCGGCAAGCATATGCATTACATCGGCGACTGCTACCGTCCCGGGGATGTCCACAAGGCCGTTACCGCAGGGTTTGCCACGGGCAGCCAAATTTAACATCAAGCTTTTTCAATGAAAAGCCGGAGATACGCCTGTTGGGGCATATCTCCGGCTTTTGTCTGGATATTTACGGCATGGGATTTGCAGCCTGCTGCTTTGCCATCTCCTCTGCAAAGGCTATGGCATCGGCAATATCCTGCTCATCCGTGTAGATGGTATAGGTAGCGTCCATATAGGTGGCTGCCTCGGTGATGGTCACTTCAAAGTCACCGGTAAAGCCGGAAATCGTCACCTTTTCGCTGGTGGGATAGCTGTAAGGGCCGCCAAGGCCAACGTTGGAGTAGGTCACGGTGCCATCGGAAACCGTAATTCCGGCGCCTTCCTCCCCGGGCTGGGGCTCTCCCATATCACCGGGTGCGTCACACTGGAAGAAGAATACGAAATCCTCGCCAACCGTTGCCTCAAAGGTCTGACCGTCAGAAAAGGTAACGGTGCAGGTCTTTGCCTCTTCCGCCGCAGATTCCTCGGATACTGTACTTTCCGCATCCTCCGCAGAGGACTCCGGTGCCGGTGCTTCCTCCTTGATGGACTCCGCTGAGGACTCCGGTGCTGCCGGTGTAGCCTCTGGCGCTGCCTGTGTTGCCTCCGGTGCAGACTCCTGCTGGGACGCAGATGCCGGAGTCACATCCGCCGCCGCACTACCAGTGTTTCCGCCGCAGGCTGTGAGCATGCCGGCAGTCATACACGCCGCCAGCAGCAGGGCCATCGTTCTCTTTTTCATTTCATTTCCTCCCTGATTCAATTTAAGTTCACATTCCGTCTCTCTCCACGCCGAAATGTAACTATTCGTATTATACGGATGGTTCTTCCCGTTGTCAACGGAACAATTTCAACAGAATGTACCGTTTTCCTTTGTATATTTATTTCAATTTTATTAACGGTATATACGATTTTTCCTCCTTTTTATTACCTCGTCAAATATTCCTATTTTTATAGTAGGATTTATTGTGACCTTTGCCAATTGACCGCACTTCCATCCCTGCATTATCATAGGGACGCTGCTTTTGTGCGGTAGAACAGGAGGCTATGATATGCTCAACCAATTTTCCAGAACGCAGCTGCTTTTGGGACAGACCGCCATTGAACGGCTTCAGGGTTCCCGTGTGGCTGTATTCGGCATCGGCGGAGTGGGCGGATATGTATGTGAGGCGCTGGTTCGCAGCGGCGTTGGCGCCTTTGACCTGATCGACGATGACCGGGTATGTCTGACAAATCTCAACCGGCAGATCATCGCCACCAGAAAGACCGTTGGCCAGTACAAAGCCGATGTGATGGAAGCGCGAATTCATGACATCAATCCCAATGCACAGGTCACGGTGCATAAGACATTCTTCCTGCCGGAAAATGCGCAGGATTTTCCCTTTGACCAATACGACTACATTGTAGACGCGGTGGATACGGTCTCTGCGAAAATCGCATTGGTCATGGAGGCAAAAGCCCGGAACATTCCCATCATCAGCTCCATGGGAGCCGGGAACAAGCTGGACGCCACTGCCTTCCGGGTAGCAGACATCTATGAAACCGAGGTCTGCCCCCTGGCCCGCATCATGCGCCGGGAGCTGCGCAAGCGAGGTGTTGAGCGGCTAAAGGTCGTCTATTCTCAGGAGCCGCCCATTCGCCCCATTGAGGATATGTCTATCAGCTGCCGCACCCACTGTATCTGCCCGCCGGGCACCAAGCATAAATGCACAGATCGCCGGGACATCCCCGGCAGCACCGCCTTTGTTCCCTCTGTAGCGGGACTAATCATTGCGGGCGAGGTCGTACGGGATCTGTCCGGGGATATTCCCACTTTGCACTGATGTGTTTTCCCTGATTGATTCGCCAGCAGATTCACTTGACGCCAGTTCTTTCCTCATGCTACCATAGAATCAAAATATGTGTATTCAGGGGAGGCTCATTATGAAGCGCATTTTCAAGGTCACACTATTTTTGATCCTATTGATCTGTCTTATGATTACACTCAGGCTGTTTGCGATTGGCGGTGTCGTAGCAGACGAATATAACCTGAGCGGGGCCACCATCTATGGAGGCCCCACCGGTCTCTTTATGGCATGGGCTCGGATGGGCCTGCTGGCCTTCGGCTGTTTTCTCTCATTTCTGCATATTTTTGAAGATGACTGAACATCAAAATAGCGGCGCTGGAACTCCCAGCGCCGCCATTTTTATTTCCGAATCTCGTCCATGATCCGTCCCATGAGTCCGGTGCGTCCAAATGGCGTCATCAAATAATATCCGTCCACGTAGGGGCCAATGGCCTCCGCCACCGCTGTGGATATTTTTACCGCCAGTTTCTCTCCGGCTTCCCGATCCAGTCCCTCATACATGGAGATGATCTGGGGATCTACCGTAATCCCCGCCACCTCGCTGTTCATAAACAGCGCATTCCGGTGGCTGACAATTGGGATAATGCCGCCGAGAATCTTCCCCTTCAGAGTCTCATGGGCCAGCTTCAAATTGTCCAGTGCCTGCTGGGTCAAAACCGGCTGGGTCAGAAAGCCCACCATACCGCACTCCTCCTTTTTCTGTGCCAGCCGCAGCTGCACGGAAAAGTTCCGGGCATTGAGGTTCAGCGCCCCAAACACCTGAAAGGGTGTCGTCAGGACTGTTTCACCAAGTCCGCCGATATATCGTGCCAGCATCCGGGAATTGAAGTTGAAAACACTCTTTACCTCATCCCGGCTGGCACTGGGAATGGGATCTCCCGTTACCGTCAATACATTGTGAACACCTTCCGCACTGAGGCCCAGCAGCAGTGCCTTGGTGGCATTGAGGTTCCGATCCCGGCAGGTCATATGGGGCAGGGCCTCTATGCCAAGTTCCCGGTGGATTTTACAGGCCAGAATACTGGAATCCATCCGCGCTCTGGCAATGGGACAATCCGCAATGGTAATGATGTCCGCCCCGTGGGCCTGAAGCTCCCGTGCCCCCGCCATAAACTTCGTCACGTCCCCGGACTCCGGAGGATCCAGCTCTACCGCAATGGGCTTTCGCCGGGGATCCTGCAGGACCTCCCAGAAGCGGTTCCGCTCCGGCTCCTGCTTTTCAGGCTTTTCTTTTACGGAAACAGGAACCGTTTTGGGCAGCTCCTTGCCCAGCGCCTCAGCCACCGCCCCAAGGTGCAGGGGGGTTGTGCCGCAGCAGCCGCCCAGAATGCGAACGCCCATGGATGCCAGCCGTGTCATCTGCCCTGCGAAATAGTCCGGGTCGCCCTCATAGAAGGTACGGCTTCCCAGTACCGTGGGATAGCCGGCATTGGGCATCACAGAAAGCGGTTTGCTTACCGGGCCAATGCTCTCCACCAGACAGATCATATGTCTTGCTCCGGCCATGCAGTTCAGTCCTGCCGCATCCACCGCCTCGCATGCCTCTGCCTGACGGATCAGCCGTCCCGCCAGCTGCCCGGAACGGGTGAAGCCATCGGGCTGCGCCGCAAAGGAGGTAATGATAAATGCCTCCGGTTCCCGCTCCTTGATGTACTTTGCAGTTTCTCCCACACAGGAAAAGCTGCTGAGTGTTTCAAACAGGAAGCATTTTGCTCCCAAATCCAGAAATGTGTCTGCCACAAACCGATATTCTTCCAGCGCCATCTGCGCATCCGTCATGGGCACCGGGCCAATATCCGCAAATACAAATTTATCACCCGCCGCCTCGTTGGCCAGTTTCCAGCCCGCCTCGATCACCCGACGGCAGATATCCTCGCCCATGCTTATCCGATTGGCCCCAAAGGTGTTGGTCTTAATGGCATTACAGCCCGCCGTCAGATAGGCCCTGTGTACCTCCATCACCTGCTCCGGCGCATCAAGGTTGGTTTTTTCGCAGTCCTCGGCGGTTCTATGGTATTTTCCCATCAGGTAGGTGCCCATGGCCCCATCAAAGAGCAGTGTCTGATCCTTTATATATTCTCTTATGTTCATACCGGCATCCTCCTGTTATCCCAGAACCTTCCGGGCAATGTCCACACTCTGCTTGGCATCCTTGGCATAGTAATCCGCACCGATCTCCTCGGCATATTCCGGGGTTAGCACAGCGCCTCCCACCCAGATCTTACAGTCATGGCCGCTTTCCCGAATGGCCTTAATGGTCTCTGCCATGCTAACGACCGTCGTAGTCATCAGCGCTGACAGACCCACCAGCTTCACATCCTCCCGAATCACTGCCTCCACAACGGTCTCCACCGGAACATCCCGGCCCAGATCAATGACAGTATAGCCGTAGTTTTCCAGTACAACCTTTACAATGTTCTTACCAATGTCATGGATATCTCCATGCACCGTGGCGATCACGATCTTCCCCTTGCTGACAGAGCCTGCGCCCTTTTCGGCAATGCGCTTCTTAATGACCTCAAAGCCCTCGCAGGCCGCATTCGCCGAGTTGATCAGCTGGGGCAGAAAAATTTCCTGCCTTTCATATCGGTCTCCCACCAGATCCAGCGCGGGGATCAGCTTGGTATTGACCACATCCAGCTCACTCATGGTTTCCAGCGCCTTTTCCGTCAAAGCCGCAGTTTCCTGCTTGAGTCCCTTGGCAATGGCCGTTTCAATGGTCATCTGCCCGGTGGTCTGCGGCTGTGCCGGAGCGGCAGTCGTCTCCCCCGCAAACCGTGCAATATAGGCTTCGCTGTCCCGATCCTGTCCAGACAGCACCCGGAAGGCGGTTACCGCATCCATGATTGCCTTCTGATTGGGGTTGACAATGGGAAGATCCAGTCCCGCATACATGGCCTGTGTTAAAAAGCTTACCGTAATATGCTCTCTCGCAGGAAGGCCAAAGGAAATATTGCTGACGCCCAGTACATTGTGAAGGCCCAATTCCTCAGAAACATACCGAACCGCCTTCAAGGTCTCTGCTGCCTGCTCCTGCTCCCGGTTCAGAGTCAGAGCCGGTTCTCTGGGAATGTCCTTTCCATCTATAGAATTACGAAAAATTTCATCATACTCTATACGCAGGATTCCCTGCTCTTTCATTTTTCCCACAACAGCAGAAGTGGCTCCAAGCTCTTTGGCTGCCAGAGTATACTCCAGCCTTTTTTTGTCCAGAAGCTCTCTCAGGAGCCTTGTTCTCGCTTTAAACCTGGTTTTTTCCAATCCTTCCAGAATTTTTCTTCCCTCTTCCTCTGAAACGTTCAGACAGAGATATCTCTTCTCCTTTGCCCGTATCTTCTCCTGTATGGGAAGAACCGTCTTCAATGCCTGGATCATGGTAGATCCATAATTTTCCCTCATCCAGGCCGCCAGAATGATCAGTCTGGATTCTGTTGTCTCCTGTCCGCTGCTGCACTGAGAAATCGCCTTTATCCTGTCAGGATCTACCTTTGGCTTATCCGTCAGGCCTATCACATATCCCTTACGGATCTTATTTCCGTTTCCAAAAGGGATGGATACCACCATCCCCACCTTTATTTCCTGCTCCAGTTCTTCCGGCACCCTGTACTGAAAGGTTTTATCCAGCTTTTCACTGGAAATATCTATTATTATATCAGCATAA
>OLRG01000427.1_pt1 | contig 42059 bp, 34 predicted proteins | sample 1672331 | NCBI WGS metagenome assembly OLRG01 (sample SAMEA3136672, study PRJEB25190) | human gut metagenome
CGTATCCGCCGATATTTAGCCTTGTCGCTTAAAGCGACTGAGGAGCATGTGACTTCAGTCATGTGAGATCCACATTGCAACAGACAGGCGTTGGAAGAAAGATTTCGAAAGTAAACATAAGAAACGAGCTATAAATGGCTGGTATCGTTATAATACACGCTTTGCAATGCCAGTGACAAATGAGCAGGGAGAAATTGTAGAATATAATGTATATCAGGCTGTGCTTATTGTCAGGTGCTCGGCAGATGAGAAACTATATTTGTATGATATCCAGAATATAAAAAAAGAAACGAGATACCCATCATGGATTGGAAAATCAGATGGTCAGAAACCCGTTTCTAGTATTAATATAAACTAAAAGAACAAAAGATGCAAGTATATATTTAGATTTTGAAGAAGAACCTAGGCTCTGTGGCTATGGGCAGTCCCGCATATATCATCTTTGTTTGATATATGCGGGATTTTGTGCTAAGATAATCCCCGGAAAGTGAGTGGATATAAATGAAAAAGAGTTCAACTTTACGGGTGATCTTCTACGTTGTGGGGCTTCTTGTCCTGGCGTTGGGAATCATTCTGAATACGAAATCAGGGCTTGGCGTTTCGCCGATCATCTCGGTATCTTATAGTATTTCTACTATATGGAATTTCAATTTTGGCAACATGACATTTGTACTGTATACAGTTTTTGTGATCGTGGAAATGATCCTGCATACGATCTGGAATCGCAGAGAGGCGGCGAAGGAAAGCGCAGCATTAAAACCGGCGGCAAGGAAATCGCTTCCTCTTATCCTTGGAATGGATCTTCTGCAGCTTCCGCTGAGTCTGATCTTTACCAGATTCATGAACCTGTTTTCTGCGTGGATTCCGGCACCATCATATGGATTTGCTTCACAGCTTCTTGTTCTGGCAGGAGGAATCATCTGTACGGGAATCGGAGCGGCAATGTCTCTGAATATGCGTATCATTCCAAATCCAGGCGACGGTATCGTACAGGCGATCGCAGACTTTATCCACAAACCGGTTGGTTTTACCAAGAACTGTTTTGACCTTTTTAATATCTGTATTACGATCAGCGTGGGAATGATCTTTGCCCATAAGCTGGTTGGAGTGGGGATTGGAACCGTGGTTGCGGTACTTGGTGTTGGTCGAGTGATCGCATTATTTAATCATCTCTTTATGAAGAAGATGACAGAGGCGGCAGGAGTAGAGTATTAATCAGGAGAAGAAAAATGAATCAGAAGGACTTTAAGGACAAAAGCGAATTGCAGATTTTTCTGTCGTATTTCAAACCACACAGAAAACTGTTTTTCCTGGATATGGTGTGTGCGCTGGCGATTGCAATGATCGATCTGGCATTTCCGTTTATTTCCAGATGGTGTATGTACAAACTTTTACCGGACAATGCGTGGAGAACATTCTGGACAGTAATGGCGGTGGTGTTCTGTGCTTATATTTTGCGGTCAGTTTTTACTTATATCATTACTTACTGGGGACATACATTTGGTGTGCGTATAGAAACAGATTTTCGGCGTGATCTGTTTCAGCATATTCAGGAACTGAGTTATGCATACTTTGATAATGCCCGTGTGGGACAGCTGATGAGCCAGCTCACATCGGAACTTTTTGATATTACAGAGTTTGCACATCATGCGCCGGAGGATATTTTTATTTCTACGGTGACGATTATAGGTGCATTGATCATTATGCTTACGATCCAGTGGAAATTGGCACTGGTGATCGCGGTAACGATTCCGATTTTTCTCATTGTTGTGTGGAAATGCCGTTTTTCTATGCAGAACGCATCTCGTAATGTAAAAAAAGAAATGGCAGCGATCAACACAGATTTTGAATCTGGACTTTCTGGTCTTCGTACTGCAAAGGCATTTGCAAATGAAGAAAAAGAGCTTGACAAATTTGACTCTGCAAATTTAAGTTATCGCGATTCCAAAGCGGATTTTTACAGAGCTATGGGTCGATTTAATGCAGTAATGGAATTTTTTATGTGCATTCTTTCTGCAATCGTGATTGCAGTTGGAGGTGCACTGATTATGTCGGATCAGCTGAATATTATTGATCTGATCACATTCAGCCTGTATGTTTCAACTTTTGTGAATCCGGTAAGAAAGCTTTCGACGACAGTGGAACTGATTGCGAATGGAACGGCCAGTCTGCATAGATATGTACAGTTGATGCGGACGGAAGCAACGTTGAAAGATGCTCCGGATGCAGTAGAACTTCAGAAGATAGAAGGAAAGATTGATATTGAGCATGTGGGATTTTCCTATGAAGGTGGACATGAGGTGCTCCAGAATGTTTCACTTCATATTGTGCCGGGTGAAACGATTGCATTTGTCGGATCTTCGGGTGGTGGAAAGACAACACTCAGTCAGCTGATTCCGAGGTTTTATGATGTGACTGAAGGAAGGATTTCTGTTGATGGTGTGGATGTACGAAAGGCAACACAGGAATCTCTGCATAAAAATATTGGTGTGGTGCAGCAGGACGTCTTTCTTTTTGCAGACAGTATTGCAGAAAATATTCGTTATGGGAAACTGGACGCAACAATGGATGAGATCATCCGGGCAGCAAAGATGGCAGAAATCTATGATGACATCATGGAAATGCCAAAAGGTTTTGATACGAATGTTGGAGAGAGGGGAGTTCTTCTTTCTGGAGGACAAAAGCAGAGAATTTCTATCGCACGTATTTTCCTGAAAAATCCGCCAATTTTGATTCTTGATGAAGCTACTTCTGCATTGGACAGTGTGACGGAAGCGAAGATTCAGGAAACTTTTGAGAAACTGGCAGTTGGAAGAACAACGATCATCATTGCACACAGGCTGTCTACTGTGAAAAATGCGGATAATATTGCTGTCATCGAGCAGGGGCAGATTGTCGAAAAAGGAACTCATGAGGAACTGATGCAGAAAGCTGGTATTTATGCTTCTTTGGTTCATACACAGGAGTTAAAAGAGTGAGATTTACAGCGGACGGTTATGCTGAATTATATGTATAAACATAAAAATATAAAAGAAAAGGGCTGAACCCCAAAACAAAGTATAGTTGCTTTGGGGCTCAGCCCTTTTGTGAGATAGATAAGATTCTTAAAGAGATTCGTCCGTGGTGATTGCGACTGGTATTTCGATAATTTCCTGTGGACGGATATTTTTGATGAGATATTCAAACAAAGTTTTGACCAGTTGATATCCTTGGAGTACAGGACTTTGTCCGAGTGCAAAGTCTACCGTTCCATTCTTGAGAAAATGAATGGTATCAGGTGTAATATCGTGACAGATGACCTTGATACGGGGATTCTTTTCTGCGATTTCCAGAGCATTGATCACACCGGTAATTCCACCGCTTGTAAGGTAGATCGCTCCGAGATTCGGGTATTTATTACAGTATTCCAGAGTAATGCGAAAAGCATCCTCCTTACGGTCCTGGTTCTCCTGAATATCTAAGATCTTGACGTTGGGGTAACTTTCTGCAAGTTTATCCTGAAATCCATGAAGTCTGTCCTGGTGGCAGGAGAGGTTATGGGAACTGATGATAACACCAATTTCAACATCAGGTTCTGCAATCTTGCCGAGAAGTCCTGCAGCAGTGCGACCGCCCTTGTAATGATTCTGCCCTACGAAACAAAGATCATGGATTCCTTCAATTCTTGAGTTAAAAGTAATGACAGCCATCTGATTTTCAATCAGATGATTGATGCGGGAAAAAACCTGTGGGTCATCCAGCGGGAAAACAGCCATACCGCTTACGTTTGCTTCTACAAGTTCATTAATGATACTGAGCTGCTCGGCTGGTTCCAGTGAAGTCATCATTTTTGTAATAACTTCAATTCCAAAAGCCGAAAATTCTTCCTGAGCATTGTTGATTCCAGTCAGAAGATCCTGAACAAAAGGGTTATAGTCAGGTGTCAGGATAATTCCAAGTTTAATAGGATCTCTGCTGTGTACCAAAGCCTTACCAATGAAGTTCGGCTGATAGTTAAGCTGTTTGGCGATTTTAAGTACTTTCTCACGTGTAGTATCTTTGACTCCGGGACGATTGTTAAGTACTTTGTCGACAGTTCCCCGCGATACATTTGCCAGGGCTGCAATTTCTTTTATAGTTACAGGCATATAAAACTCCTTTTTGTGACTCGTATTGCATTGAAACATACATTAAACATACATGAAACATATATATATCTGAGATGTAAAATCTCAATAATATATACTAGAAGTTTACCATGATTTACCTTTGGTGTCTATAGTTTATATCTTAAAAAGAGCACGAGCACAAAATAAAAAATGATCGGGGGGGGGGTAAAAATGGATATAGTAAAAATATATAAAAATCAATCGAAAAATATAGATAATATTGACTATTGAATACAATAAATAATTGTGATACTATAAAAACAACAAAAAGAGCACGAGCACATTAAAGAAGAATCGTAAAAATATGGTAAAAAAATAAAATTAAAAAAACCATGAAATTGTGCACGAGCAATATTTATAAAGAGAGGTAAAAAATATGAAATTTGGTGCGTTATATTCTTACTGGGGACATGAATGGAAATGCGATTACATTGAAACAGCAAAAAGAATGCATGCATGTGGATGCGAAGTGCTTGAAGTTGGAGCACCACATCTTCTGGACATGACAGATGAACAGTTAAAAGAACTGAAAGATACCTGCGATGGACTTGGAATGGAGATCACTTCCAATATCGGACCTGCTGAAGAATACGATCTGGCTTCTGAAGACCCGGCAGTTCGTGCGAACGGAGTAAAATATCTTACAGACATCCTCAGAGCGATGGCAAAGATCGGATCCAAATCTCTGGTTGGTGCAATGTATTCTTACTGGCCATGCAAAAACTTTAAATATGATGACAAAGAGGGCGCATGGGAAAGAAGCATTGAAGGCATGAAAGAAGTTGCCAAGGTTGCTGAAGAACTTGATATTGAGTGCTGTCTGGAAGTTCTTAACAGATTTGAAACTTACATTATGACAAACTGTGAGGAAGCAGTAGAGTACTGTAAGAGAGTTGGAAGCAAAAATGTAAATATCCTTCTGGATACTTTCCATATGAATATTGAGGAAGATAATCTTCCAGATGCTATCAGAAAAGCTGGTCCACTTCTTGGACACTTCCATGTAGGTGAAGGAAACAGAAAACTTCCTGGAATGAGCAAAGGCTCCATGCCATGGGCAGAAATGGGAGAAGCTTTAAGAGAGATCGGTTATAACAAAGCAGTTGTTGCAGAGCCGTTCATGCTGCCAGGAGGAAGCGTTGGAGCAGATATTAAAGTTTGGAGAGATCTGAGCAATGGAGCTGACGGAGCACAGATGGATAAATATCTGATAGAATCTATGGCATTCCTGAAAGAAAAATTTAACGGATAAGAGGTGCTGATATGGCTGAAATAGTAATTATGGGTGAACTGCTCGTTGAGATCATGAGAGCAGAAGAAGATGTACAGCTTTTTGAGACCGGAAAGTATTTCAGAGGCCCGTTCCCAAGTGGAGCACCGGGAATTTTTATCAGTACAGCAGCGAGACTTGGACACAGTGCAGCGATTATTTCCGGTGTTGGAAATGATGATTTTGGAAAAAATATTCTGGATCGTCTCAAGAGTGTAGGTGTAGATTGCAGCAGAGTTCTTATCAGTGATGAGGCTTCCACAGGAGCAGCATTTGTAACTTATTTCAAGAATGGAGACAGAAAGTTTATTTTCCATATTAATCACACTCCGGCAGTAGCAGCCAAGGCTCCTGAAAATACAGATGATTTTAATGATACGAAATACTTCCATGTAATGGGATGCTCTCTGATGGCATCTGTAGAATTTGGCAAAGAAGTTGTCAAGACCATGCATCTTCTCAAGGAAAAAGGTGCAAAAGTAAGTTTTGATCCAAATGTCAGATTAGAGATGTTAAAAGATCCGGAAGCGATGGAAATTGTAAAACAGGTTTATAAAGAATCCAACATCTTTATGCCAGGTGTTTCAGAGCTGAAGATGATCACAGGAGAAGATGATCTGGAAAAAGCAATTCGAAAAGTATTCGAGGATAACAAAAATATGGAACTTCTCGTTCTGAAGAATGGATCTAAAGGATCTGAGATATATGGACCGGAAGGACTGATCGACAAAGTAGGCGTATATCCTGTAACCCAGGTAGATGCAACTGGTGCTGGAGACAGTTACGATGCAGCATTTATCTGTGGACTTGCAGAAGGTAAAAGCATTATTGATGCGGCACGTATGGGCGCAGCAGCGGGAGCCTTAAATGCAGCAGCATTTGGACCAATGGAGGGAAATATAAGTCAGCAGACCATACAGTCGATGATTGATGCCAATGCATAAATTCATCAGATGGAGGCACAGATGAGTGAAATTAAACTTGAGTTAAAGAATATTTCAAAAAGTTTTCCGGGCGTGAAAGCACTGGACGGCGTAAATATCGCGCTGAGAAAAGGTACCGTTCACGCAGTTATGGGTGAAAATGGTGCCGGTAAATCAACATTGATGAAAATTATCAATGGCCTTTATCAGAGAGATGAAGGACAGGTAATTCTGGATGGCAAAGAAGTTCATTTTTCAGGCCCGATGGAATCACAGGCCGCAGGTATTGCGATGATTTATCAGGAACTGAACTTCTTTCCGGAACTTTCAATAGCGGAAAACATTTTTATGAAACGCCAGCCAACAAAGGGTGGACATGTTGACTGGAAAAAGATGATGGAGATGGCAAAAAAGATCCTGGATGAAAATGATCTGCCTTATGATCCAAAAACAAAGATTAAAGAACTTCCGATCGCAAGTATTCAGATGTTGGAAATTGTAAAGGCAGTTGCTTTTAAGGCACAGGTTATCATCATGGATGAGCCGACATCCTCTATTTCAAACAAAGAAGTAGACATGTTGTTTGAAAAGATCAGAAAACTGCGTGAGCAGGGAATCAGTTTCCTTTATATCAGTCACAAAATGGAAGAGATTTTCCAGATCGCAGATGATATTACGATCATTCGAGATGGAAAGAGTATTATCAGCGGACCGGTAAAAGATTTTACAGAAGATTCCATTATCACTCACATGGTTGGACGCTCAATTGACAATATTTATCCAAAGGAAGAAGTTCCAATCGGAGATGTTGTTTTTGAAGCCAAAAACCTTTGCAGTAAAGACATGTTCAAAAATGTCTGCCTTAATGTAAGAAAAGGTGAGATTGTAGGAATGGCCGGCCTGGTCGGAGCCGGAAGAAGTGAGGTGTGCAGAGCAATCTTTGGTCTGGATCCACTGGATTCCGGAGAAATCACTCTGGCGGGTAAACCTTATAAACCAAAAGATGTTACTCATGCGATCAAAAATAAGATTCTGATGATTACCGAGGACCGTAAAAAAGAGGGAATTATCGGAGTAAGATCCTGCAGAGAAAACATAACTCTTACAAGTCATCATATTGAAAAAGGCGGCTTTATCAATCTGAAAAAAGAGGTTCAGGATGCACAGAGAATGTCCGAGATGCTGAAAGTCCGTTTTGCAGGAATCGAAACACCGATAGGATCACTCAGTGGTGGAAACCAGCAGAAAGTACTGCTTTGCCGCTGGCTGATGCTCGAAAGTAATCTTTTGATTCTGGATGAGCCGACAAGAGGTATTGATGTCGGTGCAAAACTTGAAATCTATAATATCATTACAGACCTTGCGAAGAAAGGCTATGCGATACTGATGATTTCTTCTGAAATGCCAGAGCTTCTTGGTATGTGTGACAGAATCTACGTTATGAGTCAGGGGTATGTAACAGGATGCTTAAACAGAAATGAATTTGAGCAGGAAAGAATCATGCAACTGGCAACAGGACATGTGAAATGATCAACAGGTTATGGAGGATTCTCAAATGAAAAGTAAATCAAAGATAAATATTCAAAAATATTCACTGATATTGATCTTGATTGCCATGATGGTTGTCTGTTCTTTCTTATCCAGTAACTTTTTTACAGCAAAGAACCTGACAAATATTTTGAAACAGGTTAGTATCGTGACAATTTGTGCATTTGCACAGGGTATGATCATTATCTGCGGTGAGATCGACCTTTCTATTGGTTATCTGGCCGGTATGGCAGGAAGTTATGCCTGCATCGTATATGTAGCAACAGAAAATCTTGTAATTGCTTTCCTGGTTGGTATTTTACTGGGAGCTCTTGTTGGAGCAATCAACGGATTGTTTGTAGCATATTTCAAGCTTCCGTCATTTATCGTAACTCTGGCTATGCAGACAGTCTGCTTTGGTGCGATCTGCCTGTATACAGGAGGTCAGAATATTTACAAAATTGGTAATTTCAAAATTTTTGGACAGGGTGAAGTATTCGGAATCATTCCAGTTACAGTAACATTCATGCTTATTATGTTGGTGATCACTCATATCATTCTGAAATATACCAAATTCGGACGTTATCTGTATGCAATCGGAGGAAACTCAGAGGCAGCCAATGCAGCAGGTATCCAGGTATGCAAAATCAAATGGACAGCATTTATTGTTTCCGGTATTTTTGCAGCAATCGCAGGTATGGTTATGATGGGACGTCTGAATGCAGGTATTCCAAGTGAAGGTACCGGATACGAAACAGATGCCATCACAGCAACTGTTATCGGTGGTACAAGCTTCTCAGGTGGTGCAGGTACAGCATTCGGAACACTTCTGGGTTCTCTGATCATTGGTGTCCTGAACAATATTATGAACCTGATGGGAATTGATTCTTACTTACAGATGATTATCAAGGGGGCGATCATTATCTTCGCAGTACTTATTGATGTATTATCCAAGACACAGAAGATAAAAGTTAAGATTATGGCTCCGGCAGAAGGCGGACAGAAATAATAATCAAAGAACTTTATTGTGCGAACAATAAATATAAAACGAAAAATGTAAAAGGAGGATTTACAAAATGAAAGCAAAGAAGGTATTCAGCGTACTTATGGCAGCAGCAATGATGGCAGGTGTGATGACAGGGGGAACAGCAACAACTGTATCAGCAGCAGACACTTACAAAGTAGCTTTTCTTCCGACAGATATGTCAGCGACTTTCGCTTCCTGGCTGGCAAGCGAGCTGCAGACAGCATTTGATCAGTATGACGATATGGAACTGACAGTTATTGACTCCAAGAATGAACTGGAAACACAGATCAGTTCTCTGGAAACCTGCGTATCTCAGGGATATGATTATATCATTCTTCTTCCACTTGAGCCGGCAGCAGAAGATGACCTTGTAGAAGGATATATCAATGACGGAACTCCGATCATGAATATTAACCTTGATGATCTGGCAGTAGAAAAAGCATCCAGTGTTATCGCAAATCCATATGACCTTGGAACTGTTGTAGCCGAAGAAGCAAAGAAAAATCTTCCAGAAGATGCGAACGTAGTTGTTCTGTTAGGACCATCTGGAAATACAGACTCTATTGAAAGACGCAGAGCATATGAAGATGTTCTTTTCTCTCAGAATGAGAACATCACAATCCTTGATGAGCAGATCGGTGACTGGGAAAAATCTAAAGGAATGGAATACATGGAAAACTGGCTGCAGGTTTATGATGATGTAGACGCTGTAATTTCCATGAACGATGCTATGGCAATCGGTGCGTATGAAGCAGCAAAAGATGCAGGCGTAGCTGATGATATCCAGTTCTACGGAGTTGATGGTCTGGCAGATGCTGCAGTAGCAATTAACGATGGTGAGATGAATGCAACAGCACTTCAGGATGCACAGGTTATGGCAGAAGAAGGCGCTCGTATTGCACACGAAGTTCTTACAGGTGAGAACAAAGACGGATATGAGAAAGTTCAGATTCCTGTAACTCTGATCACAAAAGACAATGTTTCTGAGTTCATCGACAGATATACAGAAAACGGAATGCTTAAATAAGAATGATGGAGGACATACATACTATGAAACAGGCAGTTTTAACATCACCGGAAACAATTACATTCAGTGAAATTGACAAACCAGTTATTAAACCAAATGAAATTTTAATGAAAGTGAAAAATATTGGTATCTGCGGCTCTGATATCCATGCATACTATGGAAAACATCCATTTATGTCATTCCCGATTCGTCTGGGACATGAAATGGCAGGTGAAGTAGTAGAAGTTGGTTCAGAAGTAAAAGGAATCAATGTGGGTGATCTGGTAACTGCTATGCCGCAGGAATTCTGCCACGAATGCGAACCATGTAAGAGTGGAAGATACAATATCTGTGACACACTGGAAGTTATCGGTTGTCAGACACCGGGAGCTGCATGTGAATATTTCAATGTTGATTCAGCGCTGATCAAGAAAATTCCGGATGGAATGTCAGCAAGGATTGCAGCAACAATTGAACCGGCAGCAGTTGGTGTTCATGCAGTGAGAAGAAGCGGCAGTGTGAAAGGTATGAATGTAGTGGTTATGGGAGCTGGTACGATCGGAAATGTTACAGCACAGGCTGCTATGGCAGAAGGTGCAAAGAGTGTTCTGATCACAGACTTCTCAGACTATCGTCTGGAACTTGCCGGAAAATGCGGAATTCCTCATACAGCAAATACTGGTAAAGTTTCCATGCAGGATGCGATCAAAGAAGCATTTGGTGGTGAAGGTGCAGATATCTTCTTTGAATGTGTTGGTATCGGTGCAACTGTAAATCAGGCTATCGAGTGCTCAAAGAAAGGACATGATATTGTAATCGTTGGTGTTTATGGTACTACTCCGGAGATCAATATGGCATGGGTACAGGATCGTGAATTCAGACTGATCGGTTCTCTGATGTATGTGGAGAAAGATTTCCAGGATACCATTGATTATATGGCAGCAGGCAAGATCAATATGGAACCACTGGTATCTAAAGTATTTAAGTTTGATGAATACCAGGAAGCGTTTAAATATATTGAAAATAACAAGGACGAAAGCCTTAAAATTCTTATTGAAATGTAATACTCAGAAAACCCGGCTTGAGCCGGGTTTTCTGTCTTTAATACAGATAAAAGGAGACGATACCATGGGTGAAACAAACAAATACAGATGTTTTAATGAAGATTATTCATTAGAGGGAAAAGTTGCATTAATTACCGGTGCATCAAATGGAATTGGTATGGAAATTACAAAGATGTTTGCAAGAAAAGGTGCAGATATTGTAACTTTTGACCTGAAACGTTCAGAAGAGGTAGAAAATTATATTACAGATCAGGGAAGACAGTGTCTTACGGTAGAAGGAGATCTGACTGTTACACAGGATATTCAGAATGCGGTAGACAAGGCAATTGAGAAATTTGGAAGAATTGATGTTCTTGTAAACTGTGCAGGTATTGGTTTCCTGGAAATGGCAGCAGAGAGCACCGAAAAAGTATGGGATATGACGATGGCGGTAAATCTTACAGGAAGTACAAGAATGGCACTTGCTGTAGGAAAGACGATGATTAAAAATGGCGGTGGAAGTATCATTAACATTGCGTCTCAGGCCGGTGTTGTTGCACTGGAGCGTCATCTTGCTTATGGAACAGCAAAAGCCGGTATTATTCAGATGACAAAACAGCTTGCACTGGAATGGGGGCAGTATGGTGTACGAATCAATGCAATTTCTCCGACGATCATTCTTACACAGATGGGTGAGATGAACTGGAATAATGAAAAGGGAGAGGCATTTAAGAAAACGATTCCGTCCAGAAGATTTGGATATCCTGAGGAAGTTGCTGCATGTGCAGTATATCTTGCAAGTGATGCAGCGAGTCTGTTTAATGGAGCAAACCTTGTAATTGATGGTGGATTTACGATTTCATAACAGTACAGGAAGGGGTAAAGAGATATGCCGTTAGTAACAACGAAAGAATTATTATTAAAAGCTCAGGAGGGTCATTATGCAATTGGAGCTTTTAATGTAGAAAATATGGAGATGGTTCAGGCAGTAGTGGCAGCAGCAGAAGAATTAAATGCACCTGTTATTATGCAGACGACGCCTTCTACTGTGAAATATGCAGATGTAGATTACTTTTTTGCAAATGTGGCAACGGCGGCTAAAAAAGCCAAAGTTCCGGTCGTGATGCACCTGGATCATGGAAACAGTTTTGATCTGGCTATGAAAGCGTATCGTGCCGGTTACACCTCCATTATGATCGATGGGTCACATGAAAACTTTGAGGATAATATAAAAGTAACGAAATCTGTTGTAGATGCCTGCCACTCTGCAGGTGTTCCAGTAGAAGCAGAGCTTGGAAAAGTTGGCGGCAAGGAAGATGATCTGGAGGGCGGTGATGGAAATCCATATACAGTTCCTTCTGAGGCAGTTGAGTTTGTAAATGCGACAGGTGTGGATTCTCTTGCCGTTGCGATTGGAACGGCACATGGTGTATACAAGGGAACTCCGAAACTTGATGTAGACAGACTCAGTGAGATCAGAGAAGTCGTATCCATTCCGCTTGTTCTTCATGGTACCTCCGGCGTACCGGATGATGCAGTAAAAGAATGCATCAGTCGTGGAATCTGCAAGGTAAATTATGCAACAGATTTACGTATTGCTTTTACAAAGGGTGTGAGAAAATACCTTATGGAAAATCCGGATGCAATCGATCCAAAGAAATATAATGCATCAGGGCGTGAAGAAGTGAAGCAGTATGTAATGTCAAAGATCAAAGTCTGCGGAAGTGTAGATAAGGCATAAGACTGAAGCGGGGAGAAGATTATGATTACTACGGTGACTATGAATGCTTCAATCGACAAGGCATATTTTATGGATCATACGATTGAAAATGGGACTGTCATGCGAGTTGCCAGATGCAGGAATTCAGCAGGTGGAAAAGGTCTGAATGTGGCCCGGGCGATTAGGCTGTGCGGGGAAAAAGTACAGGCAACAGGAATTACTGGTGGATTTAACGGACAGTATCTGGAATCCATGCTTGCCCGGGATGGGATTGCATATCATTTCGGACATATGGAAGGAGAAACGAGATGCTGTATCAATATTCTGGATGAAGGATATGGTTCTACGGAGTATCTGGAGCCAGGATCAGAGATTTCGGCAGAAGAAGAGGCAAGGTTTATAGAGCAATTGCCAGAGATTGTGAAAGACAGTGAGATCGTTACAATTTCCGGAAGTGTTCCATGCGGAATGGGAAAAGATATTTATGCCAAGATCATTACAAAGCTGAAAGAGGCTGGTAAAAAAGTTATTCTGGATACCAGTGGCGTTCTTTTACAGGAAGGAATGAAAGCAGCACCAACATTGGTGAAACCGAATCAGGATGAACTGGAACTGCTGTTTGATACTAAAATACACTCTATGGATGAAGTAATAAAATATGCAGTTGAAATTCATGAATCAGGAATTCCGTATGTGGCAGTTTCGCTGGGTGGAGAAGGAGCACTTCTTGTGTGTGAAGAAGGTATTTATCATGGAAAACCTCCCAAAATCCAGGTGGTAAATACCGTTGGCTGTGGTGATTCTATGGTTGGTGGCTTTGCAGTTGCTCTTAAGAGAAATTACAGGGCAGAAGAGGCATTGAGTTATGCTGTGGCAGTATCAGCAGCAAATGCACTTTCTCCAAATACGGGAGATTTTGATCCCGTAGAATATCAGAAGATATATGACAAAGTTGTTGTCGAAAAGCTAAGATAAGGATATACTTATCCGGGACTTTTTAAAGTCCCGGATAGTGCATCTTGAGCAAATAATATATACAAACACAAAAATATAAAAAATTTTAAAAATCTGCTTGCATTTTCCGGAAAATGTGGTATTATAATTAATGCATTACAGATGCGGGTGTAGTTCAATGGTAGAACACCAGCCTTCCAAGCTGGATACGTGGGTTCGATTCCCATCACCCGCTTTTTTGTTGCAATAAAGCACCGGTTTCTTAGAAATCGGTGTTTTTTATGTACTGGAAAAATTCAGGAATAGCTGTTAATATGAAGAAAAAGCAAAGGAGCGACCGGGATGAAAGATTATGCAACGGGGATCCAGCATGTAGGAATTCCTACGAAGGATATGGATGCAACAAAAAAGTTTTATGAGGATCTGGGATTTGAAGCTGCGTTTGAGACAGTGAATGACGGAGCGAGGGTATGTTTCCTCAAAATGCACAATCTGGTTATGGAAGTTTATGAGTCGGAGGATGCAGCAGGAAAAATCGGTGCCATTGAGCATGTTGCGATCGATGTCACAGATATTGAGCAGGTTTATAAGGAAATCTGCGATAAAAATATGAACACACTGCAGGACGAGATCCATTTTCTTCCATTCTGGGATAATGGTGTCCGTTTCTTCACGATCAAAGGACCGAATGAAGAGAAAATAGAATTCAGCCAGTTTCTGTAAGATCTACACAATTGGACAAATATAAAACGAAAACTCCCCGGTGGACCGCTAACCTCTATATATGAGAGGGGACGATCTGGCGGGGAGTTTATTATTGCATTGTGATAAAAAAGACACCAGTAGTGTATTTGTTGATTGCTGGAATTATCCTTCGATCACTTTCCTGATCGCATCATACAGCTCATCATAAGTCTCGTATGCCGGGATTTCCGGGTATTCGGATTTGATGGCGTCGGTGCTCTTGAAGAGGAAGCCTGCTTTGCTTGCCTGGATCATGCCGAGGTCGTTGTGGCTGTCGCCGCTGGCGATGGTGTCGTAGCCGATAGACTGCAGGGCTTTGACCGTTGTGTATTTGGATTTTTCACAGCGCATCTTGAAGTCTGTGATCTCGCCGTTGTCTGCTACAACGAGAGAGTTGCAGAAGATAGTCGGGTAGCCGAGTTTTTTCATCAGAGGTCCTGCGAACTGAGAGAAGGTATCGCTGATGATGATCACCTGTGTCATTTCTCTGAGCTTGTCGAGGAATTCTTTTGCGCCCGGAAGCGGATCAATCTTGGAAATTGTTTCCTGAATCTCTTTCAGTCCAAGATTGTGCTCTTTCAGAATATTGAGACGGTATTTCATTAATTTGTCGTAGTCCGGCTCATCTCTTGTTGTTCTCTTTAATTCCGGGATACCGGTTTCCTCTGCGAATGCGATCCAGATTTCAGGTACCAGTACGCCCTCAAGGTCTAAACAAACAATTTCCATAATAATCCTCCGTTCTGAAGCGGCTTTAACGTTGTAATAAGGTGCCGCGTCTCTCTAAGTATGTGTCCAGGTATTATTATAGCGGAAAGAATTCGAAACTTCCATATAAAATTTACAGGGAATGAAAATATTCGGCAATCAGTTTTTCTGCAGGTTTTTCATAAACTTCATAGAATCTGTGGCTCTGCGCCTGTTCTTTGGAATACAGGGTTCTGTCCCAGGACCAGAATACGGGTCCCTCGATCCAGCTTCTTCTGGAAATAGCATGGATTGCTTTTTCATACCAGCGGCGTTGTTCTTCCAGGCTGATTTCTCCTTCTACTTCCCAGTTATTAGGAACAGCAGCAGATCCTTTGGTCGACATGCAACCGGTTTCTGCGAAAAAGAAAGGTTTCTGGAATTTGTTTACTACTTTTTCGATTCGATCCAGCTGATTTTCCCAGTCATTTTCCGGATAATAACCACTTGAGGAAATTACATCTACACAGTCCCACCATTTCACGTGATCCTCCTGATATTTGTCAGTGTTATAGCTGACCGGACCGTTGTAAACGCTTCGGATTGATTCGATCACTTTGCGCCATTCTGCTTCACGGTGTTCAGTCATGACCATTTCACAGCCAGCGATAAACATTTCGCATCTGGTTTCTTCTGCGATTCTGGCATAATGGAGCTGAAAGGCTGTATAAGAACGGAACCAGTCACTCCATTTGGGTTCGCAGGGAACATCGTTTTCAAAAAAACTGATAAAGGCTCTCCATTCACCATTGGCGGTATTGGCGGTCGGTTTCAGAAAGACCTGAACACCAAGAGAATGAGCATAGTTGATCAGAGCAACAAGTTCTTCATCGCTGGCAGTCAGTTCGGAGTTCCAATTGATCTCTGTGGAATGAGATGTTTTTTGAATTCCGGCAGGAGCCAGGATCACGGTGTTGCTTCCAGTGTTTTGGATCATGGTCTGGAGACTTTTTTGAACCTCGTTTCCTTCCAGCTCACCGCGTTTTGCGAAAGGTGCGAATGTCATTCCTTTAATTTTTTTCATCTGTTTCCCATCCTTTTATGTCTAGTGTCTGAATATATTTTGTCAGTTCTTCTGCCATCTCATAAGCTTCCGGGATACGCAAGTGTCCCGGCGTACCACAGCCGTTTCTGCGGAAAAGATATTGAGAGATCCTTTCATCGCGAGCTGCGGCAACCACTTCACTGATTGCCTGATCCCAGGCAGGAGTGTGTTTTAAAAGTGTTGTGCAGCAGATGATATAAGCGTCCGGATATTTGTTTCTGAGATTCATAAGAAGCGTGAAATACGTCTGTTTCCATTTGCGGGCCTGGGGATTATCGTGGTTTTCTGCCATAAATTTGACAGGATAATTGTCATTCTGGGCAACTGCAACGATGACTACCTGTGGCTGATATTGGCTAAAGTCCCATTTTGTCATTTTTCCAAGAAATGGATTATAGTTGATCTTATCCCAGGCGGTTTCCATTCCGATCAGTTGATTCCCCAGAAAACATCCGGTACCATTCATGAGGGCAATGCCGCCTTGTGCAATGTCGTGGATCTGTGCATTTAATTTACGGGCGGTCATCCAGGCGTAGGAATACCAGCTATTGGAGTATCCTCCGTTGTGTTCAGGATCTTTTTGACCAACATGATCAACGGCTTCCGAGACTTCACCTGCGGAAACAGAGTCTCCGTAGACTTCAATTCGGCGGTTGGTAAGAGGAGGGAGATCCAGAAGTCTTTCTCCATTACCAATCTCAAATCCAAGAATGGACAATTCATGGCAGGAATCCTGCCTTTTGAAAAAAAGAACCTGATGGACACCAGTTGGATTTTCCGGGACAGGGATTTCTATAACCAATCCACCATTATTATTGAGATAATGACAGGTCTGTACATGGTCAATAATGCAGCCGAGATAATTTTGCCAGTATAAATGGTAGTTCTGGACATAAATTTTGAGAACAGAACCGGTAAATCTGAATTCAGCAGATGTGCATGGATAGACCCACAGAGGTTCTTCCGGGCGGGACCAGTCGATACGTCCGGTGTAACGAATTTTTTCATGGTTTGCTTTGATCCACATAATATACTCCTTTTCAATATTTAACCTAAATCAATTAAATTTAGCTTAAATTAATCTGCGCTTTGTGTCAATGGATTCAGAGCAAAACAGAACAAAAAACAATCTCTATTGTACCTTTCCGCAGAATAGTGTTATGATAGAAACACTGGAAAAGAGAAAGGTATGGTGAAATCATATGAAACAGGAAAATTATATAAAGGGAATGGTCATGATCATCCTGTCGGCATTTTTCTTTGCCTGCATGAATGTCAGTGTCCGGCTGGCGGGTGATCTTCCTTCTGTTCAGAAGAGTTTCTTCCGAAATCTGGTAGCGGCTTTTTTTGCGGTCATTATCCTGGCAAAAAATCATGTTGTGCCGAAGGTACAGAAAGCATACTGGGGTCCGCTGATCATGCGATGTGCATTTGGAACTCTGGGAATCCTGTGTAATTATTACGCGATCGATCATCTGCTTGTTGCAGACGCATCTATCCTGAACAAACTGTCCCCGTTCTTTGCAATTATCTTTTCATTTCTGATCCTGAAAGAAAAGATCACGCCGGTACAGGGAGCCTGTGTATTCCTGGCATTTATAGGATGCCTGTTCGTTGTGAAGCCAGGATTTCAGAATACGGCTTTGATTCCGGCACTGATCGGAGTCTGCGGGGGACTTGGCGCAGGAATCGCGTATACGATGGTCCGTGTACTCGGAACACATGGGATCAAGGGACCGATCATTGTATTTTATTTTTCCGTGTGCTCCTGTCTGTTTGTACTTCCGTATCTGATTTTTAATTATGTACCGATGACAGCTACACAGCTTGGAACACTTCTGATGGCGGGTCTGTTTGCAGCAGGAGGCCAGTTTACGATCACGGCGGCGTATACTTACGCACCGGCGGGCAAGATATCGATCTTTGATTATTCACAGATCATATTTGCAACACTTCTTGGATTTTTCCTTTTTGGCGAAATTCCGGACAAATACAGCTTCATAGGATACGGACTGATCATTCTGGCATCACTTGGAATGTTCGTATATAACATGAGAGCAGCAAAGAAAAATTAATTCTTTGCTGCTCCTGTTATTTTTATGAGTGTTTTTCTCTGCGTAATTTCTCGATAAAGTTCTGAAGATGTGACATGGCAAGCTTCAGATTCTCAAGAGAGTAAGCGTAGGAAATACGGATGTATCCTTCGCCACATTTACCAAATGCGGATCCCGGAATAACAGCTACGTGTTCTTCACGAAGAAGTCTTTCGGCGAATTCTTCGGAAGTCAGACTGAATTCCTTGATTGACGGGAAAACATAAAAAGCACCAAAAGGTTCGAAACATTCCAGTCCCATCTCGCGGAAAGCGTGCATCAGATAACGGCGGCGGCCATTGTAAGCCTCACGCATTTCCTGTACAGCCGATTCTCCATTGCGGAGCGCTTCGATCGCTGCATACTGGCTGGTAGTCGGTGCAGACATGATTCCGAACTGGTGAAGTTTGGTCATCTGTTTGATAAGTTCAGCAGGTCCGCATGCATATCCAAGACGCCATCCAGTCATGGCGAAAGTCTTGGAAAAACCGTTCAGAAGGAGTGTACGCTCTTTCATTCCAGGAAGGCTTGCGATGGAAACATGCGGCTCATCATAATAAGTCAGTTCTGCATAGATTTCGTCAGATACTACGATGAGATCATTCTCGATCACAACCTGGGCGATTTCTTCCAGTTCTTTCCGTGGCATGATGGAACCGGTCGGGTTGTTCGGGAATGGCATGACCAGGATCTTGGTACGGTCAGTGATCGCTGCGCGCAGGTCATCAGCGGTCAGGCGGAATTCGTTCTCAGCTTTGAGGTCGATAAATTTCGCCACGCCGTCTGCCATGACAGCACATGGCTCGTATGCAACGAAGGATGGCTGCGGGATCAGAACTTCATCTCCAGGTTCCAGCATGGCGCGCATGGAGAGGTCGATGGCCTCACTGCCGCCTACGGTTACAAGGATTTCACTCTTGGGATCGTAGGAAACTTTGTATTTGTTCTGTACATATTTGCTGATCTCCTGACGGAGTTCCAGGAGTCCGGCATTGGAAGTGTAGTATGTCCGGCCTTTTTCCAGGCTGTAGATACCCTCATCACGGATATGCCATGGAGTATCAAAATCAGGTTCGCCGACACCGAGAGAGATTACGTCATCCATTTCACTTACGATGTCAAAAAATTTACGTATTCCAGATGGCTGGATGGCTGCCACCTTGTCTGCTACAAGTTTTCTCAAGGTGTCACCAGCATCCTTTCGTCTTTGATTTTCTGATCGAAGATCGTACCGTGGTCTTTGTATTTCTTCAGGATGAAGTGGGTTGCGGTACTTAAGACAGAATCCAGTGTGGACAGTTTGTCTGTTACGAACTGGGAAACTTCTTTGAGGGTTTTGCCTTCGAGAATGACCATCAGATCGTAGCCGCCTGAGATCAGGTATACGGAACGGACTTCCGGATATTTGTAGATACGTTCTGCGATGGAATCAAATCCCTGGCCGCGCTGTGGTGTTACACGCACTTCGATCAGTGCAGTGACCATTTCGGAGCTGGTTTTGTCCCAGTCGATCATGGTGTGGTAGCCGCAGATGATCTTTTCTTCTTCCATCTTGCGGATCTCATTTTCGACAACATCTGGTTCTGTGCCAAGCAGAATGGCGATCTCTTTGGAATCCATTTTGCTGTTTTTTTCAAGATAACTTAATATTTGTTTTCTCAAGATTATTTCCTCCAAAACTAAAATCACATAATCTGTTCCGGGATATTTCCGGAGATTATTTCTATCATACCACGTTCGACGGATTTTTTACAGTAAAAACGAGAAAAATACGAAGAGAGTCGAAATTGGATAAAAAAAGTAAAGTATTCAACTAAAAGTGTTTCTTTTCCAGAAAAAGGATGCTATAATAGGAGAAACAATGAAAATGACAAAAGTCAAGGAGGCAGAAATTACAATGCAGATCACGAATGATATCTTATATGTAGGTGTAAATGATCACCAGGTAGACCTGTTTGAAGGTCAGTATGATGTGCCGAATGGAATGGCGTACAACTCTTATGTGATCAAGGATGAGAAGATCGCAGTTATGGATACTGTTGATGCAAACTTCACAAAGGAATGGCTCGATAACATCGCAGCAGTTCTGGATGGCGCGAAGCCGGATTACCTGGTAGTTCAGCATATGGAGCCGGACCACGCAGCAAATATCGAGAACTTTATGAATGCATATCCGGACACAACGATCGTGGCAAATACCAAGACTTTTGGCATGATGAAGAACTTTTTCAGAAACCTGGATCTTGAGGGAAGAACTCTTGAAGTTGGAAATGGTGAGTCCCTGACCCTTGGCAGACATGTGCTTACTTTCGTGTTTGCTCCGATGGTACACTGGCCGGAAGTTATGGTAACTTACGACAGTACAGACAAAGTTCTGTTTTCTGCTGACGGATTTGGTAAATTCGGCGCACTTGATGTAGAGGAAGACTGGGACTGCGAAGCACGCCGTTATTATATCGGTATCGTCGGCAAATATGGTCCGCAGGTTCAGAAGCTTCTCAAAGTGGCTGCAACTCTGGATATCCAGATCATCTGCCCTCTGCACGGACCGGTCCTGACTGAGAATCTGGGACATTATATTGAGAAATATGATATCTGGTCTTCTTATAAAGTAGAAGATGAGGGTGTTGTGATCGCATACACATCCGTTTATGGAAATACTAAGAAAGCTGTTGAAATCCTGGCTGAGAAACTGAAAGAAAAAGGCTGCCCGAAGGTTACTGTATTTGACCTTGCCAGAGATGACATGGCAGAGGCAGTTGAGGATGCATTCCGCTACGGTAAACTGGTTCTTGCAACCATTACCTACAATGCAGATATCTTCCCATTCATGAAGACATACATCGATCATCTGACAGAGAGAAGCTACCAGAACCGAACTATCGGTCTGATCGAGAACGGAAGCTGGGCTCCGAATGCAGCCAAAGTTATGCAGGCGAAATTCGAGAAGAGCAAGAATATCACCTGGCTGGACAACACAGTCAAGATCATGTCTTCCTTAAGTGATGAAAATATCGAAGAACTGGACAAGATGGCAGAAGAACTCTGCAAATAAAAAATACCCAGATACTAAAGAAGCCCCTGCGAAGTAAGGAAAACTTCGCAGGGGCTTTTTTTTAATTACTGGAGTTGCCTGAAGAAAGAAAAGATAATAAATAAACAAGCAATATTAAGGGGGTAATATTAAAGCTCCAGGATCAAAACCTGATAATTGTCAAGTGTTACAGTATTTCCGCTTACAGATACTTCCGGGTAGTTGTTGAGAAGTACTTTTTTGTATGCAGATGGAAGGACTGCACTCTGTGGTTCTTTCTGGAAGTTTCCGAGAACCAGGAGAGTTTTGTCGCCTTTTCGATAATAGGACATCAGATTGTGTTGTTCCTCAAGGTAAGGGATCAGTTTACCGTAAACGATGGTTTCTTTGTATTCTGGGTCTTTGCGCAGAGCGATCAGTGCTTTGTAGAAAGAGAATAAAGAATCCGGGTCATTTACCTGAGCTTCTACATTAATGTCTTTGTAGTTCGGGTTTACAGGAAGCCATGGAGTACCTTTGGAAAATCCTGCGTTTTCGGTGGTATCCCACTGGACCGGTGTACGGGCATTGTCACGGCTGTATCTGGAGACACAGGCGAGAGCCTCTTTTTCGGTGCAGCCGGCATCCAGGGCTACATGGTATTCATCGATGGAACTGATATCATCCACCTGGTCAATAGAAGTGAATGTCAGGTTTTCCATACCGATCTCCTGTCCCTGATAGATGAACGGCAGTCCGCGGAGCATGAAGTACATGGCAGCCAGGAATTTCTTGCTCTGGAGAGAAAGATCTCCGTCAGGAATGTAGTGGCTGACACCTCGCGGCTCGTCGTGGTTTTCGATGATATTGGACAGATATCCGATATCGCCGATACGTTTCTGAGAGTGGAAACAGCATTCCTTGTAATCTTCCGGTGTGATCTCTTTGTGGTCGTACCATCCGTTCGGACTTCCACCGAATACGGTCGTGGAGAAATCAAACATACTGGAAAAATATCCGTTGCTTCCGATGAAATCAGGAAGTTCTTCTTCCTTTTCATTGAAAACCTCACCTACAGAAAAAGCATCGTGTGCTTTGAAAGTATGGTCACGCATCTCGCTGAGGAATTCTCCGACACCGGTTGCATCCTCAAGCATATAGTGGATACTGGAAAGTCCGTCCGGGCGGTCAACCGGGTAATCTTTGAATGGAAGTTTTTTCTTGATATTGATGATCGCGTCAATACGGAATCCACTGACTCCACGGTCAAGCCACCAGTTGATGTTTTTGTAAACTTCCTCGCGTACTTCCGGGTTTTCCCAGTTAAGATCAGGCTGTTTTTTGTGGAAGACGTGGAGATACTGTTTGTCCGGATGTCCCGGGAGCGGTTCCCAGACTGAGCCTCCGAAATAACTTCTCCAGTTGCACGGGAGTTCTCCCTCTTTGCGGTCTTCGATGTAGAAGAAGTTTCCGTATTTTCCATCCGGATCCTCACAGGCTTTTTTGAACCATTCGTGTTCATCAGAGCAGTGGTTTACAACCAGGTCCAGGATGATGTACATATCACGTTTTTTTGCTTCGGCAAGAAGATGGTCCATATCTTCGAGAGTTCCGAATGCAGGGTTGATGTCATAGTAATCCGAAATATCATATCCCTGATCTGCAAAAGGAGATGGATAACATGGAGAGATCCAGATAATATCCACACCGAGGTCTTTGAGATAATCTAATTTCTGTATAATTCCCGGAATGTCACCGATTCCGTCATTGTTTGAATCATAAAAACTTTTTGGGTAGATCTGATAGGCTACTTTGTCCTGCCACCATTTACGTTTCATAATAATTGTTCCTCCTGAATTTATTGCAGTTGTTATCATTCATTTTGTTTACTGGTAATGCCAGTTTGCATTGTCTATTATAAACGTATCTGCAGAGAAGTGATATATTAATTTTCAAAGAAATCTGGTATTGTTTTTCTTTTTGTTCATTGAGATTATCACTTGCGAAATTATCTTCGGAGGCGTACACTGAGAAACGGAAAAATTATCAGTTACTGTCTGGTGGAGATCTGTGACAGCATTGATGACAGGCATCTTTCTGGGACATCTGGACGGACTGGGAATCGGCACTATTATGGCAGCATTTACCATGGGAAAAGCAGTTGGTATGATGGGAAACTGGATGGACCGGCATGTAAAATTTGTATCATTTATGACAGAGAAAGCAGAGGCATAAAAACCTCTGTTTTTTTGTTACAAAAATATCTTATTTACCTATTGACAAATATTCTCATTTAGAATAGGGTTAGTGTATGCTAATGATAAAGAATATCAATAACTGTTCCGTGCATTCACAGTTATAAGCAAGAATACAAATACACAGCACTTTCACAGGATCAGTGAAAGAATACGCGAAAGATAAAGAGGAAGCAGCTATGACATCATTAAGAGAACTGCCTATAGGTAAAACTGCGACGATCAGATCTGTTGGTGGAGAAGGTGCTCTGCGACAGCATTTTCTGGATATGGGACTGATTCCCAAGGGAGATGTAACCATGGTGAAATATGCTCCTATGGGAGACCCTATGGAGCTTCGTATCCACAGCTATGAGTTGACTTTACGTTTGGCAGATGCAGAAAAAATAGAAATCGAGAATATACGTGATGCCCAGTCACCCAGGGCAACATCAGTAACCCGAAAGAAACAGGTTTCTGATGAGATTCCCCATCCGGGACTTGGAGAAAGTGGAAAATATCACATTAAAGAAAATGAACATCCACTTCCGGATAATGAGATCCTTACCTTTGCCCTGGCAGGAAACCAGAATTGTGGTAAGACCACACTTTTTAACCAACTGACAGGTTCCAGCCAGCATGTAGGCAACTTTCCGGGAGTTACGGTAGACCGTAAAGACGGAAGCATCCGGGGTAAAAGCAACACACTGGTAACAGACCTTCCGGGAATTTATTCCATGTCTCCCTATTCCAGTGAGGAGATTGTAACCAGGAATTTTGTCCTGAATGAGCATCCCAGAGGAATCATCAATATTGTGGATGCCACCAATATTGAGCGAAATATGTACCTGACCATGCAGCTGATGGAACTGGATATTCCTATGGTTCTTGCATTGAATATGATGGATGAAGTCAGGGAAAATGGCGGCTCTGTTCTGGTAAATGAAATGGAAGAAATGCTGGGAATACCGGTAATCCCCATTTCAGCAGCCAAGAACGAAGGAATTGATGAACTTGTTGCCCATGCAGTTCATGTGGCAAAATATCAGGAAAAGCCGAGAACTATTGATTTCTGTGATGTAAACGAAGACGGTGGTGCAGTTCATCGGTGTCTTCATGCCATCATGCATCTGATCGAAGATCATGCCAAAGCTGCTGATATTCCTGAGCGTTTTGCCGCGGCCAAGCTGGCTGAAGGTGATCAGCTGATCATGGACAGGCTGAATCTGGATCAGAACGAAAAAGAGATGCTGGAGCATATTATAAAGCAGATGGAGACAGAACGTGGTCTGGACCGAGCAGCAGCCATTGCACATATGCGGTTTGATTTCATCGAAAAAGTCTGTGATGAAACAGTGGTGAAACCAAAGGAAAGCAAAGAACACTTAAGAAGTATGAAAATCGACCGGGTTCTTACAGGTAAGTATACGGCAATACCCTGCTTTATAGGAATCATGGGTCTGGTATTTTATCTGACCTTTGGTGTGATCGGTGCCTTTCTGCAAAACCTGCTGGATATGGGAATTACTGCACTGGGAAATATTGCAGATCAGTGGATGGCTGCTTCTAATGTAAACAGTGTGCTTCATTCGCTGGTAATGGACGGTGTATTTAACGGAGTTGGAAGTGTCCTGAGTTTCCTGCCGATCATTGTTACTCTGTTTTTCTTCCTGTCACTTCTGGAAGACAGTGGATATATGGCAAGGGTAGCTTTTGTTATGGACAAACTTCTTCGTAAGATCGGGCTTTCCGGAAGAAGTATTGTTCCTATGCTGGTAGGATTTGGATGTACGGTTCCGGGAGTTATGGCCAGCCGTACACTTCCTTCGGAACGTGACCGTAAAATGACAATACTGTTGACACCGTTCATGAGCTGTTCTGCAAAACTTCCTATTTATGCGTTTTTTACAGCAGCATTTTTCCCAAAATATGGTGCGATTGTGATGATCGCTCTGTATTTCGGTGGTATTATCATGGGAATCCTTATGGCCCTTCTTCTTCGGAGAACTTTGTTCAGTGGCGAGGCAGTTCCTTTTGTAATGGAACTTCCAAACTATCGTATGCCGGGAGCCAAGAATGTAGGACATCTTCTCTGGGATAAAGCCAAAGATTTCCTGCAGAGAGCATTTACCGTTATTTTTATGGCAACGCTTGTAATCTGGTTTTTGCAGACTTTCAACACACATCTGAATATTGTTTCTGATTCCAAAGACAGTATTTTGGCTATGGTAGCCGGTGTGGTTGCTCCAATCTTCAAACCAATGGGATTTGGTGACTGGAGAATTTCTACCGCACTGATCACAGGATTCATGGCAAAAGAAAGTGTGGTTTCCACTTTGTCTATTCTTTTTGGAAATACCGATGTCCTTCTTTCCTGTATTTCCACAGTTTCCGCAGCCAGTCTCCTTGCATTCTGTCTGCTGTATACTCCATGTGTGGCAGCAATCGCATCAATTAAAAGAGAACTGGGAGGAAAATGGGCTTTCTTTGTTGTGATCGCTCAGTGTGTGATCGCATGGCTGGTTGCTTTTGCAGTATATGCCATCGGAAGTGTGATCTTTTAGACGAATTTTTTATATCTGTCGGCTGATATTCAGTGCCAGACCGATTTCACCCAGAAGAAACATAACAGAAGTGCCGCCATAACTGAAAAAGGGCAGAGTGATACCGGTGTTGGGGATAGTATTGGTGACAACTGCAATGTTCAGAATCACCTGGATTGCCAGATGTCCCATAATACCGGCACTGACCAGAGCTCCTGCGAGGTCTCTGGAATGAAGAGAAATCACGCAGAGCCGCCACAGCAGCAGTCCGAAAACAATAATCAGAAAGGCTGCTCCTGTGAGACCAAATTCTTCACATATAATCGAAAAAATCATATCATTCTGGGCTTCGGGAACGAAGCCCAGTTTTTGTATTCCATTGCCAAATCCCCGACCAAATAATCCACCGCTTCCGATTGCATACAGTGCCTGTATGGTCTGGAAGCCTTTTTCATATTTTTCAGGATTCCGCCAGATAGCCAGACGTTCCAGACGGTAGCTTTCTGCAGCAAGAAAGATTCCGATAAATCCCACCCCTGCACAGGCAGGCCCCACGAATTGTATGTAACCGGGACTGGAAGAGAAAACAAGAATAACACCGATTCCCAGTATAATAATAGCAGTACTCAGGTTGTTGGAACCCACCAGTCCTGCGACAGGCAGCAGAGAAAGCATAGTACGACAGAGAAACCAGAAACTTCTTGGTCTTTTTCGGCTTTTTTCTATCTGCCATACAAGAAAAAGGATAACAGCCACTTTGGCAAATTCCGACGGCTGGAAAGAAAGAGGTCCCAGTGACAGCCACCGTTTGCTTCCATTGATTTCCTGTCCCACCAGAAGAACTGCTGTAGAGAGTATCAAAGACAGAAGATAAACCACAGGAGCCAGCCGGATAAAAATATGATAGTCAACAGAAGAAACAGCATACATGGCACCAAGTCCAAGGGCTGTGGCAAAAAGCTGTTTTTTAAAGTAATAGGCAGAGTCGTGAAAACGGACTCTGCCATTATATTCACTGGCACTGAAAAGAACCAGAAGTCCCATAAACACCAGAAGAAGGACCAGGATTAGAAGGATGGAATCTACAGGAGATTTTTTGACGGAAGAAGATTTCTGCATGAGATACTCCGAAGATAAGCCTTGTTTTATTATATGAAAACTCCAGACCTTTATACGACCAGATTATAGACAGATAAAAAAGAAACTCCGTATCAGCAAAGCTGTACAGAGTTTCTTAAAATAGAAAATGTAAAATGGCCTATGAACATGTGTGTTATTTACAGAAGACCGCCGATAGATAAGAATAACGGTGCGAATACCAGTGAGACGATGGTCATCAGTTTGATAAGGATATTAATAGCCGGACCAGAAGTATCTTTGAAAGGATCTCCTACCGTATCGCCAACTACAGCAGCTTTGTGCGCTTCGCTGCCTTTGCCCCCATGATGACCGGTTTCAATATATTTTTTTGCATTATCCCATGCACCACCGGCATTGGACATAAAGATCGCCATCAGTACACCAGTTACCAGAGCTCCGGAAAGAAGTCCGCCAAGGGCTTCCACACCAAGAATAACACCTACGATCACCGGAACAACAACAGCCATGATACCTGGGAGCATCATTTCGTGAAGTGCGGCAGTTGTGGAAATAGATACGCAGGATTTGTAATCCGGTTTGGCAGTACCTTTCATGATCTCCGGTTTCTCCCGGAACTGACGTCTTACTTCTTCGATCATCTTGTATGCTGCTTTGGAAACAGATTCCATGGTAAATGCTGAGAAAAGAAAAGTCAGCATACCACCGATAAAGATACCGATGATCACACGATAGTCAAGGATATTGATGGAATCCAGTTTTACTGCATTTGCATAGGATACAAACAGTGCAAGAGCTGTCAGGGCAGCAGAACCAATGGCAAAGCCTTTTCCCATGGCAGCAGTTGTATTTCCTACAGAGTCAAGTTTATCTGTGATCTCACGAACAGATTCGTCCAGTCCGGACATTTCTGCAATACCACCGGCATTGTCTGCAATAGGACCATAGGCATCTACTGCAACAGTAATACCTGTAGTGGAAAGCATACCGACAGCAGCCAGTGCAATTCCGTATAATCCGTCTACTCTGTATGCAATGAAGATACCGACACAGATTAGAAGCAGCGGGATGGCAGTAGATTTCATACCAACAGCAATACCACTGATGATGGTTGTGGCAGCACCTGTTTCAGACTGTTCACCGATTCCCTGAACCGGTTTATAATCAGCAGATGTATAATATTCCGTAATACTTCCGATGATCACACCTACGATCAGTCCGGCAATGACTGCGATGGCTGCATGCATTTCGCCAAAGAGTACCTTGCTGAGGACAAGAGATGCAATGATAACAAGGGCAGCTGATACATAGCTTCCTCTTGTAAGCGCTTTCTGTGGGTTGGAGTTTTCGTCTCCTTTTACAAAAAATGTACCAATGATGGATGCGATCAGTCCACATCCTGCAATAGCCAGTGGGAAAAGTACACCGGAAACAGCAGCAACTGTAGTACCGAGAGTCAGTGCAGATACCAGAGATCCTACATAGGATTCAAAAAGGTCTGCGCCCATACCAGCAACGTCACCAACGTTGTCACCAACATTATCAGCGATAACAGCCGGGTTACGTGGGTCATCTTCCGGAATGCCGGCTTCTACCTTACCTACAAGGTCTGCTCCAACGTCAGCAGCTTTTGTATAAATACCACCACCAACTCGTGCAAAAAGAGCAATAGAAGAAGCTCCAAGGCTGAAACCTGACAGAACATCTACATTTCCTGTGATAATGTAGACAATGCTGACACCCAGGGCACCAAGACCTGCTACGCACATACCCATAACGGCTCCACCGGAGAATGCCACAGATAAAGCTCTGTTCATTCCGCCCTGTCTTGCTGCGTTGGCTGTACGTACATTCGCTTTTGTAGCGACTGTCATACCGCAGTAACCTGCGACTGTTGAGAAAAGTGCACCGATCATGAAGCATACAGCGGTAACCCAGCTTCCGATACCAAATCCGATCAGTACAAAAAGTACCAGTACAAAGATAACAAGAATTTTGTACTCCGCAGTTAAGAATGCCCGGGCACCTTCCGCAATGGCTCCGGCAATCTCTTTCATTCTTTCGGTTCCCTCATCCTGTTTGTTTACTTTTGCAGCCAGATATGTTGCAAAAAGAAGTGCAAGCACAGCTGCAATGGGAACCAGATACATGTAATTATTCAATGTTCTCTACCTCCAAGTTTTATGTATCGTATTTTCTACTGTACCATAAAAAGGACAAAAGGATTGTCTTTTTTTTAACACAAAGATCAAAATATGTAAAAATATTGTATTTTATCAGATACAATTATGGTATACTTACAGAAAAAGGTGAAAAAAGAAGGGAAAATATGTCATATAATGAAAAATTAAGGGGAAATCTCTTTGAACTTCAGGATCTAAAATACAGGGATTTCCACAGTAAATTACTGCCAGGGATCGATAAAGAAACCATCATAGGTATCCGCACTCCGGTGCTTCGTAAATTTGTGAAAGAATTTACTGGCACAAAGGATGCAGCAGAGTTTATCCAGGATCTTCCTCACAGATATTACGAAGAAAATAATCTTCATATGATGCTTATTACCGGAATCCGGGACTATGAGCAGTGTCTGGAAGAGATTCAGCGGTTTCTTCCATATATTAATAACTGGGCTACCTGTGATCTTCCTTTGCCGAAATGTTTTCAGAAGCATAAAGAAGAGTTGCTGCCGGAAGTGCGAAAGTGGATCACGTCTGGTCAGACTTATGTGATCCGTTATGGGATTGGTACCCTGATGAGCCTTTATCTGGATGAAGATTTCCAGCCGTCATATCTGGATCTGGCTGCGTCTGTCCAGTCGGAGGAATATTATGTCAATATGATGATTGCCTGGTATTTTGCCACAGCCCTGGCAAAGCAATGGGAGGCAACCGTCCCTTATATTGAAGAAAGACGACTGCCTCAGTGGGTACACAGAAAGACCATCCAGAAGGCAGTGGAAAGTTACCGGATCACACCGGAACAGAAGGAATATCTGAAGGGGTTCAGATAAAATAAAGGGGTTATAATCTATAGATAAATAAGATATTTCATGCTAATATTAAATCACATAAAACAGATGGATGGAGGTGCAAATAAATGGGCAGCTATCTGAATCCAGGAAGTGATCTTTTTGAGATGGCATTGAAATCACAGATATTTGTTGATAAAAGCGGATTAATAGAAAAGACGAATCGTTGTCTGCGAACACTCCAGAGATATATGTGTGTAAGCAGACCAAGACGTTTTGGAAAATCTATGGGCGTTGATATGCTGGCAGCTTATTATGACAGAAGTGTGGATACAAAGGAGCTGTTTCATGATTTAAAGATCAGCAGTACCGAAGGTTATGAGAAACATTTAAATCAATACGATGTTCTGAAAATCAATATGCAGGAATTTCTCAGTGCAACAAGTGATATTGAGTCTATGATGAGAATGGTGAGTGAATATCTGATTTATGATCTGAAAGAACAATACACAAAGGTCAGGTTTCGTGACGAAAAAAATCTGGTTCAGGTAATGAAGGACATCTATAATTATACAAAACATCCTTTTGTGATCCTGATTGATGAGTGGGATTGTCTGTTTCGTGAATATCAGCAAGACCAGGAAGCACAGAAAAAATATCTTGATTTTTTAAGATTCTGGCTAAAGGATAAAGATTATGTTGCACTTGCTTATATGACAGGGATTCTTCCGATCAAAAAATATGGCTCCCATTCAGCCCTCAATATGTTTACTGAATATTCGATGACAGATCCAGGGAATCTTGCAGAGTATTTTGGATTTACAGAATTGGAAGTAAATAAACTATGCGAAAAATATAAAATGAGCTTTGAAGAAGCAAGTGCATGGTACAATGGATATCATTTAGTTTCCCATGAAGATGGAATAAGAAAGGTATATTCCATGTATAACCCCAAGTCTGTAGTAGAAGCAATGCAAAAGAGAAAGTTTGGAACATACTGGAATCAGACAGAAACATATGAAGCACTGAAAATATACATTCAAATGAATATGGATGGGTTGAAGGATGCAATTATTCAGATGCTTGCAGGAGGCAGTATAAGGATTAATACGGGTACGTTTAATAATGACATGACGACTTTTGCAACAAAAGACGATGTGCTGACATTATTGGTCCACCTTGGATATCTGACATATGATAATGAGAAAGAAACTGTACGGATTCCTGACCGGGAAGTATCTCAGGAATATGTAAATGCAATCAGCACAATGGATTGGACAGAGGTGATACAATCTGTGCAGACATCCAGGGAATTGTTGGAAGCACTATGGCAAATGGACAGTGACAAAGTTGCAAAAGGTATTGAACAGGCACATAAAGAAATTTCAATATTATCATACAATGATGAAAATTCGTTAAGCTGTACAATTAATCTGGCATTCTATTTTGCAAGAGAATATTACACGATAATCAGAGAACTGCCAGGCGGTAAAGGATTTGCAGATATTTGTTTCATACCAAGAAAGATTCATATGGATAAACCAGCTGTTGTAATTGAACTGAAATGGAATAAAAGTGCAGAAGGGGCAATTCAGCAGATTAAGAATAATCAATATATTGATGCGCTGAAAGATTATCATGGAAACTTACTTCTGGCAGGCATTAATTACGATAAAAAGACAAAACAGCATAGTTGTATTATTGAAAAAATAGTAAAAGGAGAATAAATATTATGGAAAATAAATTAAAAGTATTAATGCTTAATGGAAGTCCCAGAAAAGATGGTAATACTTCCATCGCACTTCGTGAAATGGAAAAAGTATTTCAGGAAAATGGAGTGGAGGTAGAAACAGTACAGGTAGGAAATAAAGCCATCAGAGGCTGTGTGGCATGTAATTCCTGTGCAGAAAAAGGCAAGTGTGTTTTTGATGATGTAGTCAATGAACTGGCACCGAAGTTTGAAGAAGCAGATGGCCTGGTAGTGGCAAGCCCTGTTTATTATGCGTCTGCCAATGCCACGCTGATCGCCTGTCTTGACCGGTTGTTTTACAGCACACCATTCGACAAGACCATGAAAGTAGGGGCAGGTGTTGCCTGTGCCAGAAGAGGTGGATGTTCAGCAACATTTGATGAACTGAATAAATATTTTACAATTTCCAATATGCCGGTGGCACCGAGCCAGTACTGGAACAGTATCCATGGGAGGGCAGCAGGAGAAGCAGAACAGGATGGCGAGGGAAAACAGACCATGCGTACCCTTGCCAGAAACATGACTTTCCTTATGAAGAGCATTGCCCTTGGCAAAGAGCAGTTTGGACTTCCTGAAAAAGAAGAACGGATTGCGACACATTTTATAAGATAAATACAGGATCGCTATCCAGAATTAATGTGTAAATAACCAGAGAGGGGATATATATCACACATACCCCCAAAAGCCTCCGCATACACTGTAAAAACAGCATCCCCGGAGGCTTTTGGCTTGAAGGATTATATTGAGGAACGGGCGGTGGAACTTGCCTGTTACATAATCGAAAGAAAGGCGACGGTACGGCAGACAGCAAAGAAATATGGGATAAGCAAAAGTACAGTACATAAAGATGTGACGGAGAGATTACAGCAGATCAATCCTTCCCTGGCAGGAGAAGCCAGGAAAGTACTTGATGTAAATAAAGAGGAACGTCACATCCGCGGTGGACTTGCCACAAGAGAAAAATACCGACACCTGCCCGGCTGAGGATTATTCAACGCATTTTTTCAGAACAGCAAGAAGACGGTCATTGTCCTCTGGCATCATAATACAGAAACGGACAAATTCACCTTCTAGACACTGGAAAGATGCACAGTCCCGGATCATAAGATTCTGTCGGATACAGGATTCAAAAACATCATGAGACGTAAGTCCTGGTTTCAGAATCTTTAATAGCAGGAAATTTCCGCAGGCAGGAAATACTTTATATTCAGGAATTTCCTTCAGTTCTCTGTACATGCGGTCACGTTCAGAGAGAATCAGATTCCTGGTTTTCTGGATATAGTCTTTGTCTTTAAACATAAGTTCACCGGCATAAGCACCAAGACTGTTCAGAGACCATGGAGTCTGTTTTTCTTTCATTCGGGCAAGGAATTCCTGATTGCCGGTAATGCCATAGCCCAGACGCATACCAGGAGCTGCATAAAATTTGGATACGCCCCGGAGTACCATAAGGTTGGTAAATTCTCTGGTAAAAGGTACTGCGGTGATCTTATCAATTTCCGGAGCAAATTCTACATAAGTTTCATCAATCATGACAAAAATATCTTTTTCTTTGCAGAATGTGAGAAGTTTTCGCATGTCGTCATGAAAAACAGCAGAAGATGTAGGATTGTTTGGGTTACATAATATCAGAAAATCATAGCCTTTGTTCAGTGTATTGCAGAGGTCATCTACATCAAGACAAAAGTCATTTTCTTCTTTAAGGTGATAATATTCCTGAGTACTTCCAGAGAAAGTAAGCTCTCTGGAATATTCTGAATAAGTGGGTCCGAGAATCAATGTTTTTTTGGGATTACGTTCCTGGATCAGTAGTGCGATCAGCTCACTGGAACCATTGCCTGGCAGGATAAAATCTACTGGAATATCGCAGTACTGAGAGATGGTTTTACGGAGAGAAACGTAATCCCGGTCAGGATAAGTGGAAAAAATATCTATATGGGAAGCCAGATTTTTGCGAACGGATTCTGGCAGTCCCAGAGGATTGACATTGGATGCAAACTTTATAATATTTTCTTTCTGCAGGTGATAGTAGCTGCAGATCTTTTCTATATCACTTCCATGAAATACAGTTTTTGTAGGCATAAATGTGTACACTTCCTTTTATAAAAAATAACGTCAGGTTAAAGATGAATTTATACAGATCCATACTTTTTAACCCTGATATCACATATTGTAAAGGATTATCCGGACAGTGGCAACGTCCAATTGCCTGAATAATAATAAGGTCAGAAAATACCAGATTCCCTGTATTTCTTTGGATTGACATTAAACACAGGAAAGTATATGCTGTTTGTAATAATAATTTTGGAGGAAACTGCGGAATGAGATTACAGAAAGTGCAGGATGCACTGGAACAGAAAAAAATCAAATATGAGTATACTGAAGAGGACGGATGCGGAAGTCTGGACTTTATGTTCAGAGGCTTAAGTTTTCATGTATGGGAATATCATGATGAGGTCTGGGGCGCAGAGACCAATATTTATGCAGCAGGCAGAAGCCAGGATATTGAAGGAGACTACGAAGGCGAGATTTCAAAAGAAATTCTTTCCTGGCCTGATATGGTAGGGTGAAATATGAATTTAAAGAATATTTACGAAGATGGTCAGATGTACTATAAAAGTGTCTGGAATCTTTATGAGGAAGCGTTTCCAAAAGAGGAACAGAAATCAGTAGAAATCATGGAACTTCTGAAAGACCAGGGCAAAATGGAGATTTATGCTATCGAAGATCAGGGGGAGTTTATAGGGCTTGCCATGAATATGATCTGGGGTGACATGGGACTTTTGGATTATTTTGCCATTGCAGAGAATAAAAGAAACAGTGGTTATGGCAGCAGGTGTATCCGGATTCTTCTGGAAGAATTCAAAGACCGGAAATATATTTTTGAAATTGAAAAGCAGGATGAACAGGCAGAGAATTCGGCAGACCGAAAACGGAGAAAAGCATTTTATCTGAGAAACGGTCTGAAAGAAACCGGTGTTTTTGCCAATGTTTATCAGGTGGATTTTGAATTACTGACCCCAGAAGGAAATCTTACATTTGAAGAGTATACAGATTTTCTGGAACATGTGCTTGGCAAAGAAAATCTGGCAAAACTGAATCCCGTACTGCTCGAAGAGAAAAGCTGATCATCCGGATATGATAAAAGGGGCATGAGACCCCTTTTGTTATATCAATATCCGTTCTTTATAAGAAAATCAAAGGTTCGTTTACAGTTGTTATGATCTCTGTAAGCAAAATAATGTTTTCGCATATCTCCATAGAATTTCTTTTCCTGGAAGCCGTTCTGACTGTAATCCCGGATCAGCCGGATTAGTTCAGACTGTGTCATACAGCGGTCTCCATAGAGTTCTTTATCCATATCAATATAACTTCCGTTTGTTTCGTTGTACTGTTCCAGATCAAACTGATAAAAAAGAATCGGTTTTTCCATATAGTAGATATCCCAGGAAACACTGGAATAATCTGTGATCAGCATGGAGCAGTCCATAAGAAGCTGATTGAGAGGTGTATTTCCAAAAGGGATCAGCCGGATGTGGCTGTTATCCGAATGGAAGCTGGCAAGGTGTTCCCGAAGCTTGGGATGAATATAAAAAATTAGTTTCAGATTCTGCTTTTCCAGAAGATTCAGAAGCTCCGGATCTTTCAGAAGTGCAGAATAGCGATGGTAATAATCGCTCTGGCAGAATATTTCTTCATTCTGTTCTTCCAGCCAGGAACGCCAGGTGGGCATTACAAGGATACTTTTTTCAGAAGTGGAGGCAGAACGATCTTTCAGTACATCCCAGCGACAAAGCCCTGTAACAGGAACCTGTTCTGGTTCATAGCCAAATTCTTTTACAATGATATTTTTTTCAAATTCCGAAGATGCAGTAAAGTAAGTCATGGAGCTAGAGCCATTTTTTCCGAAAAGATTCTCCACGCGTTTCAGAGCAAGTACCCCATGTTGGAGAAAGTAAATATCATGTCTGTTGCTCTCCCGGGAAATCAGATTGGGCATGGGCTGCCATGCATAAGCATGAAGGCGGCTGTCAGAAGCAACATAAATATCTGCAAGAAGCAGGTACAGAATATGCCGAAAACTCATAAAAGGGATCACATTCCGGCTGTATTCCTGAGCCTGATTCCATTGTGCGGATTTTTTGTCTAATATAAAAAATATATTTTTTTTGCGGTTTTCCGGTAATTGTTCCATGCAATACTGAAAAAAATAAAATCCGTTATCCTGGGCAGAAACACAGTATTTTTCATATACCAGCCACAGATGCTTTTTTTGGAAAAAAGGTTTCAGGATCCGGGACAGTCCAAAAGCTGTAAATTCTTTAAATCTGGTAAATCCATGATCATATGGAGAAACAGGACGACAGCGAAGAATGAAGCGGTGTCCTACACTTCCCATAGGAAAAAGAATCTTCTGATCTTTGATGATCCGGTAATTTCCCAGAAGAAGTCTGGCTCTCAGTCTTCCGCCCAATATGGTAGAGAGGGGAGCTTTCCCTGGAATGCTGACAACCACATCCCAGTCACCCTCTGCCAGTGTCAAAGAAGAGACATCCAGAGAGGCGGTAACCTGTCCGGATGTGACAGTGCACTGAAAAGGATAGGAGAGACTATAGGCCGGGTTACGGCAGACAAGATTTACAGAAATATCTGAAACGGGCTCTTTCAGGGTGAATCCCAGAGAGACTGTATTTTTTTTGATTTTCAGTTGTGTAATATGAATTTCCTGATTCATGGGAAACTCCTTTCGGTGTTATGGTCTGATTAGGATATCTGCGAATTGTTTCTTTCGATATATGCCCACTAATATTATAAACACAGGAACCTTTAATGTCAAAACGTTGCCAGGAAATCTGTTGTATGATAAAATGGGGCAGACAAAAAGGAGTTTATATGGAAACAGAAAATAAATTCACTAAGGAAAATACACTGGCAGTAAAAGGAATTGCTATTTTCTTTTTGCTGACCTATCATTGTCTTTCCAGTTCGGAACGATTACATGGAGCTATGGTAAGTTTCTTTCCACTGTCCCAGGACGATGCCATGCTGATTGCCCGCTGTATGGAAACCTGTGTGGGGCTGTTTGCATTTCTGTCTGTTTACGGAATGACTCTTTCCGTAAAAAAGAAGTATGCGGATTTTGAGTTTACAGCCGGAGAAGCCACATTTTTTACAGTAAAAAGATACCTGCATCTGGTATTTACATTTCTCCTGCCTTATATTTTCTGTGTTGGTGTAACTGTGGTTTTGGGAAGCAGAGGATATGGCGATGGGATTTTCAGAGATATTCTGGATGGTGTTATGGATATTTTATGTGTCAGTCATTTGTTTGGAACAACAAAACTGATCACTACCTGGTGGTATCTGAGTCTGGAAGTGTTATTGATCATTTTTCTTCCGCTGGCACTGAAACTTCACAGGAAGTTTAATTATCTGATGATCTTTGTTTTTCTGATGGTTGGAAGCAGATTTTTGCCGGCACATGAATATATGACCAAATATCTTCTGGTAATTCCACTGGGGATATGCTTTGCAGATGGTCAGGTATTTGAACGGTTGAAATCATACAGATTTATAAAAAATCCTGTAATGAATAAATTATTTAAGTTCGTGTTACTTACTGTGCTGACATCCGCACTGTATTATCTTTTTGACAGTCAGTGGGGCAGAGAGCATTTTGAGTTTGCCCTGAACGGAGTTTTGCCTGTACTGGTAATTTGCTGGGTTTATGAGTTCTTTATAGAGCTCCCGGTGATCAGACAGGTGCTTCAGTTTATCGGAAAACATTCGGCTGTTATTTTTTATATACATACTTTTGTACGGTCCAGATGGCTGCCGGGAAGGACTTATTCTTTCCCATATGCATGGCAGATTCTGCTGTTTGTACTGGGAGTCAGTCTTGGGCTTGCAATATGTCTGGATCTGGTAAAAAGAATTCTGCATTATGACTGGCTCACAGGAAGGGTTACAGACAGAGTTGTGGGATATCTGGAGAGAGTGCTTGGATAACAAAATAAAGGAAAGGCTATTATGGAAAAAAAATACAAATTTACAAAAAGTAACACGTTGGCGGTAAAAGGAATTGCTATTTTCATGCTTCTTGGATATCACTGCTTTTCAAGTGTGGAAAGACTGTATGGAGCAAATGTAAACTTCGCACCGTTTGCACAGGAAAAGGTTATGGAAGTCTGTGGATGGATGCAGCAGTGTGTGGGAATCTTCGCATTTCTTTCTGTTTACGGGCTGACATTATCAATGAAAAAACAATACAAAGATCTGGAATTCTCCGGAAAAGAAGCAACGTTATTTGTGGTGAAACGTTATCTTCATCTGGTATTTATGTTTCTGATTCCTTATTTTCTCTGTTTCGGAGTTACTTATGGGTTAGGGTATCACAGATATAATAACAGTCTTTGGGAAAATGTAATCAGTGCTTTTGCAGATATCCTGTGTGTGGGCCGGCTATTTGGAACCAGACTTCTGATTCCTACCTGGTGGTACCTGAGTCTGGAAGTAATGTTGATCGTATTCCTGCCGGTAGTGATCGTTTTTTACAAAAAATTTGGCTGGCTGTCAGTAGGAGCAATTCTGATTCTGGGAACCAGATGGCTGGATATGCAGAACCCGATGTCCATGTATCTTTTTACAGCACCTCTGGCAGTGTGTTTCGCAGACCAGGATATCTTTGCCAGACTGAAAGCATGGAATCCTCTTCGTGTAAAGTTCCTGAGTAAGATTTTCAAGATTTTCTGTTCTTCTGTGATGATCGTAATTATGTGTATGGTGATCAAAACAGACTGGGGCAATAAACAGTTTGGCTTTCTCCTTGGAGGAATCATTCCGGCGGTGATTATCTACTGGGCGTATGAATTTGTGATTGAGATTCCGGTGATCAGACAGATTCTGGAGTTTATTGGTAAATATTCCGGACTGATTTATTATATCCATACATTTATCAGAGGGGTATGGCTGACAGACGTTACTTATTCTTTCCCATATGCATGGCAGATTCTGCTGTTTGTACTGGGTGTGAGCATTGCCATAGCTATAGCCATTGAACTGGTGCGAAAGGTTTTACATTTAAAGCAGCTTTCCGGTATGATCATTGGTTGGGTGACCGGCTGGGCAGAAAGAACGCTGTAATGATAACATAACAAAAAGTGTGAGGACAGCAGATATTTCTGTATCCCCACACTTTCTTTTGGTTTTAGATCAGATTATTTTTTATACTTCGATTTCAGCCTGTTCTTCTGGTTCTTTAAAGTATTCTTTGATGCAGTCGCAGACACGTTTGCTGTGGTTCTGATCAATTTCTTTAAAGTGCTCATGTCTCATTTCTTCATATTTTGGTTCTACTTTGAAACCGTTCTTTATATTTTTTTCAAAGAGATCGAGAAGTTCATTTTCATCTTCTGTACGGTCACCGAACAGTTCTTTTCTCATGTCGATGTAGCTTCCCTCAGCCTGTTCATAGGTATCCAGGTCAAACTGATAGAAGAGGACAGGTTTGTCCTGATAAAAAACATCCCATGCAACACTGGAATAATCAGTGATCAGCATACGGCAGCGCATCAGCATTTCATTTACCGGTACATCTCCAAAGGAAAGGAGATGGATACGGTTATTGGAGGACTGGAAAGTTCCCATATGGTTCTGGAATTTTGGATGCAGATAGAAGTTTACCTGCAGGTCATTATCTTCCAGGATCTGAGCCAGTCTCGGTGAATTCAGAAGAGAGGTGTATTTCAGGAAATATTCACTCTTTTCGAAGTCGTTATCAGAAATGATCTCCATAGAATAACGCCAGGTAGGCATGATCAGGATCTCACGTCTGTCCTGAGATTTGTCCTCCAGTACATCCCAGCGGGGAAGCCCTGTGTTGATAACCTGTTCCGGACTGTAGTTCAGGTAGTCAATGACGATCTGACGTTCTTTTTCGGTGGAAACTACAAACAGGTCGCAACTGAGCTTACGTCCTTTGGCAAAGGATGGTACGCATTTGAAGGAAATTACACCATGCTGTAAGAATACAGTAGGGAATTTCTTAAGATAGCGGTTAAATACACTGTGTCTGCTCTTGAAGGCGTAAGAGTGATATCTGGAGTCTGAGCTGACAAAAAGTTCAGCTGCCTGGGTGTAGATCATATGGCGGATGCTCATAAAATCCACGACTCTTTTGGAGTATGGTGCCAGTTTGGCACGATCCGGAGAATCTTTGTCGATAATATAGTAGATCTGTTTACCAAGATTCTTCTCTTCGTCCTGTTCCATACAGTGTTTGAAGAAACAATATCCACTTTCCTGGGCCTGTGCGGAGTATTTTTCACATACAAGACAGATATGTTTATGTTCCCAATATGGTTTGGTGAGCTTGAAAAGTGCAATAGCTGCCAGCTCCTTAAATACAATATCCATGTCATCGTACTTACCTTTTTCGCGATATACGAGGGCAAGTGCTTTTTCACCGGTATAGAATGGATAAAGGAAGAAACCGTCTTTGCCCGGGAAAGAACCATTGTAAAGAAATTTGTGGAACATACGGGTATATTTGCCCATTTTGATGGAGCAGCGGGTTTCCTGACCGGTAACTTTGTGGCGAAGCCTTACGTGAATATCCCAGTAGATACTTTTCCAGTCGATAGCGTTCATATCCAGAGAAACGGTGATTTTCAGCTCTTGGCCTTTTTCTTTTATTTCCAGTGTCTTAAAATCGTAAGTCTGTGCATCGGCAAGAAGTACATGGCGGAACTGGGTGTAGGTTTTCTGATATTCATATTCACCAGGTTCCAGCATAAAAGTAACTTTCAGGATACCGTTCTTCATGGAAAGATGTTTCAGGTGACAGTCCTGAGTACGGTTGATATAGAAATATCTCTGTGCTTCCATGATTGTAACTTTGCTGCGGCTGCCTTGCTGCAGGAAAAGTACATATTCAAAAGATTCCGGAGAATTCTCTTTCTGATACCAGGTACCTTCGGAAATAATCTGACGTTCAGGACGTTCGGCTGTTTTGAGAACCCGGGAAACATTCTGTTCCGGGGAACATTCTACAAGATAAATACGGAAAGCAGCTCTGTCAAAAACTTCCGGTTGATAAACGGGAAGAACATCTGCAAGAAGTTCTGTGGAACTGCGCCAGGTGGAAGTAAGGGGAATCTCAATATCGGAGTTGACCCGTCGTGCAAATATCCTGATATGCTCAGGTGCAACTGCCGGAAGTTCTTCGGGGTTAAATATAAGTTTCAGTGAGGTTCCTTCCACAGAAACAGAATTAAGCATCAGTGGCTCGCCTACGAGAGCTGTAGTAAGAACAGGTTTGTATTCATTAGGTAAATTGTCGTTCATATTTCCTCCATAATAAGTGTTGCCATATAGACTGAAATGATCGTCCTCCTGTTGAAAAATAACAGGAGAATCCTGGGAATTGCAGTTATCCAGAACAACATCCCGGGTGTCAGTCTTTTTGTATCGTATGGTATGTAGATCACAGTTGAGACAAAGATCCACAAAAGCAGGTTCTTTCAGATAAAAATAAGGAATCACTACCTGAAAATCCCAGACCTGCGCAAGGATCTTATCTGCATAAACAAAAATTCCGTCAGGGTTCCTGTGAAAGTCGCAGGGAATATTCCGGATGGTGCGGCTGCAGGTAAGTCTTATAAGAACCTGGGAAGGATCCGGAAAATGGGTACAGGTCTTTACCGTACCTTCTATAAGTACACCTTTCTGTACAGGAACAATGTGGGTAACGCTGGCTTTGTAGGCTGACATAGGATGACTGGAGATGGTTTTGTATTGAATATACGCATCCTCATGTTCATCATCATAGATAAGAGAGCCTTTGCCGGAAGATTTTTTCATACGGAGTACATTGTCTTTCTGCTCCATACTCATGTTTTTCTGCTCTATTATAACAGACGGATGGAGTTCATCAAGAAGATTTTGAAGTTCTGAAAGGAATTTTTCAAGTTCTTCAGGAGAAAGTATATCAGCAGGGAGTTTTTTCATGCGGAAAAACCCCTGCACATCGTACATAAGTGTAAACTGAACAAATCTGGGAACATGCCCACGACGTTTCCTGGCTTCTTCTATTGACCAGTGAACGTAATGTTCCAGAGGATCCAGATACCATTCTTTTCTGGACCAGCATGCATCCCGGGCAGAATCTGTAGAAGTACGGACACGATAATAATACGAAGCATC
>OLRG01000430.1_pt1 | contig 41728 bp, 38 predicted proteins | sample 1672331 | NCBI WGS metagenome assembly OLRG01 (sample SAMEA3136672, study PRJEB25190) | human gut metagenome
GAAGGAAAGTCAATCGTAATCTTCACATCACGATTCAGAAGTTACGTACAAGGAGGAAATGAATGAAAAAGGGAATTAGAAAGATGTTATCTGCCATTGCCTGTGCGGCTTTGGCTATGGGTTGCCTGGCAGGTTGCGGCTCCAATGCCGGCTCATCCACAACAGGCACAACAACTGAAGCAGCGACAGAAAATGCTTCAACAGCTGCATCCGAAGCTTCCGGAGACGGCGCCGTTGCTGACGGCAAAGTTTATCAGATCGGTATTTGCCAGCTGGTACAGCATGATGCACTAGACAGAGCCACACAGGGGTTTGAAGATGCTCTGGTGAAATTATTAGGTGAAGATCACGTACAGTTCAATCTTCAGAATGCACAGGGAGATTCCCAGACATGTGCAACCATTGCCAACCAGTTTGTCAACAGCGGTACTGATTTGATCATGGCCAATGCAACAGCCGCCCTTCAGGCCTGCTCAAATGCCACATCAACAATTCCTGTTGTCGGCACATCTGTCACAAGTTTCGCCGCTGCACTGGATATTGAGCTGGATGCGAATGGCTGCACAGGCATCAATGTCACCGGTACCAACGATCTTGCACCGCTTGATCAGCAGGCACAGATCATTGCTGACCTTTTCCCGGATGTAAAACAAGTCGGTATCCTCTATTGTTCAGCCGAAGTCAACTCCGTTTACCAGGCAGAACATATCGCCGCTTATCTGGATGATCTGAATATTAAGCACAAGGATTTCAGTTTTTCAGATTCCAATGACCTGCAGGCCGTGACCAACAATTGTGTTTCTGAATGCGATGTGATCTATGTACCAACGGATAATGTTGTATCCAGCAACCAGTCCATTATCGACGCTGTTGCCCGTCCTGCAGGCGTACCGATCATCTGTGGTGAAGAAAGCCAGTGTACAGGCTGCGGCCTTGCCTCTCTCTCCATCGATTTCTATGATATCGGCTACCGTGCCGGCGAACAGGCCTATGACATCCTTGTAAACGGCAAGAATCCGGACGAAATGCCTGTTGAAGACCCTCAGAGTCTGACACGCATTTACAATCCGCAGATTGCTTCTGATCTGGGCATCACCCTCGGCGATGATTATCAGGCCATTGAACAGTAACCCAATGCCGGATTTTATGCTTTGAACGAATGCACGAAAAAGGCCTGTATGTGATAGGACATACAGACCTTTCTCTTTTTATCTATAAATAGGCGAGCTAACTTAATTATCTGAATAATGCGCCACCGACAATCAGCTGCTGGATTTCATTTGTTCCTTCATAAATCTGAGTGATCTTGGCATCACGGAACATTCTTTCAACATGATATTCTTTCATGTAGCCATTTCCACCCATGAACTGAACGGCCCATTCTGTCACTTCCATAGCCACATTAGTGCAGAGATATTTTGCTTTTGCGGCAGACTGATCGTAAGGCTTTCCTGTGTCATGATCGGTTGCTGCCTTATAAAGCATATATTTTGCAGCTTCAATCTTAACTGCCAGTTCAGCCATCTTGAACTGAAGATACTGGAATTTTGCAATCGGCTTACCGAACTGCTCTCTCTCCTTCATGTATTCTTTCGCTCTTTCAAAGGCACCTTCCGCAATACCAAGGCCCTGTGCCGCAACACCGATACGACCGCAGTTCAGTGTTTTCATTGCTGTCTTGAATCCATTGCCGTCCTGAGCGACTTTGTTAAATGCAGGTACACGGCAGTTCTCAAAAATAACTTCTGAAACCTGAGCAGAACGAATACCCATTTTGTTCTCAATCTTACCTGTGCGAACACCCGCTGTATTTTCACGGTCTACAATGAAACATGCCAGCCCTTTTGACTTCTTTTCCGGCTCAGTCAGCGCATAAACGGCCGTATATTTTGCAAGAGGTCCATTGGTATTGAAGCATTTCAAACCATTGATGACATATTCATCACCATCTTTGACAGCTGTTGTAATACAGCCGCCCGCATCAGATCCTGCATTTGGCTCTGTCAAGCCAAAAGAGCCCAGTGCCTTTCCTGAAAGGACTTCCGGAAGAAAAGCTTTCTTCTGTTCTTCTGTTGCATCAGAGTTCCAAACACTGCCGGCATAAAGAGAAGTGGTTACAGAAAAAGCAATACCAAAGGAAGCATCTACCTTGGAAACTTCTTCTACTGCAAGCGCATATTCCATATAACCAAGTCCCTGACCGCCATATTCTTTCGGATAAGGCAAACCGATGAAGCCCAGCTCACCGGCTTTATGGAACTGTTCCACTGGAAATTCACTCTTTTCATCTCGTTCAAGAACACCCGGAAGTAATTCTTCCTGGGCAAATTTTCTTGCTGCTTCCTGGATGGCTTTCTGCTGTTCAGTTAATTCAAAATTCATAATGTCCTCCTTCATATCGTAACTGTTATGGGGACAGTTACGCCCTACACACTTTTTCTTTCGTTTTCATATCGCATTTCGTTTCACGTTCCAAATAGTTTGCATGCCAACTATTTGCATTGAATATATCATGCCGGCATCAGGAAGTCAACGCATAATTTTTTACAAAAGATTCAAATAAAATTTGTGCAAAAAATTGATTGACGAATTGTTTTTATTGTAATACAATTTACGCAAACTAATTAGTTCGTATACTAAATATTAGTCAATAAACTAATTGCATCCACGTCAATTTCAACAGATGAATATGATTTTTTCAGAAATGAAAATGATCTGCATCTCTGCCCGAAGGTGAAATGTCCTATGAATATTTTGGTGATATTAAGAAATATATACAGCAATCCAGATTTGTTTGATGATGAGCAGTATCTGTGCAAAAGCGACTGCAATGTACTGGCAGAAGCCATGATGCTGAAGGAGCAGTTTATCGGCCAAGTAACTGCTTTACTCTTTGCAGAAAACGTATCGGACAATATAGAAACTTTGAAGAAAGCCTGCACCTACGGTGCTGATGCAGCCTGTCTGATCGGCTTTGAGCGATTTGATTTTTCAGAAACCGAACAACTCTCGCAGATAATGGCAGAAACCATTCGAACTTACTTTCCCGATTACGATCTGATCCTATTCGGACGTCTGGCATACGACGGCGATGCCGTCAATGTATCCACTCAGGTATCCTGTCATCTCGACATTCCAAGAGTCGTTTACAGTCGGGAAATTTATACCAAAGACCAGGTCCTCTATGCCAGAAAATATATTTCATCTTCCAAAGAGGCCGTCTACCGCCTGAAAAGGCCGGTGCTCATTCAATCCATCCGCGAACAGGGTGTCACCAGGCAGCCTAAAATTGCAGATATTATCAGAACCTATCAGGATATGACCATTCAGCATCTGGATGGAAATGCCATCGCTGCCGGATTGTCCTCAGCCAAAACCGGTTTGCATTTAATCCGAAAAACAGAACCGCCAAAGGACAAATCCACCTCAATGACGCTTTTAAACGGACTCAGTGATGACGAATCTGCTGCCAATCTGTTGCGGATTCTTCGTGAAAAAGGATTTCAAGGAAGAAGAAAAATATGATTTATGTAATAGGAGAAAAGAATCAGAACCTGACTATGCAGTTGACAGAAAAAGCACTGGAAATATCGGAAGCACTGCCAAATCAATCCGTGTCTTTGTTATATGTTGATGCCGAAGCCATACATTTCACATATGAAATCACGCATTATTTTCAAAACGTAAAAACTGATTATATTCTGCTGCCGTCTACGCCACTTTTTCGGGAAGCAGCTGCCGAAATGGCCGTACGTCTGGCCGCCTCACTGCTGACAGACTGCATTGCTTTAAGCGTTGACAATGAGCGTCTGCAAGGCCTCCGTCCCTCTCTCGACGGCAAAAGTTTTTCACATTATGCTTTCTCTGACGATCAACCGACAGTCATCGTTGTCAAAGACACCGGCATCACAGAACCTCGTCAGAATTTACTTCAGAGCTGTGTCAAAGTTGCTGAACTTTCTGCCTCTGCTCCCGGTAATACTGCAGAAAAATGCCCTGGGAACCATGCTGCTCCCGGTAAAATTGTTTTTGTGAGAAAAATTATTCACGAAAATGTGTCAAAAGATATCAAAGACGCTCCACTCATTTTCGCCGGTGGCAGAGGCCTGATGAATGAACAGAGCTTTGAAGCATTGCGCAGACTGGCAGATTTCTTTGACGCCTCAGTGGGTGCCTCCAGACCTGTTGTTGACTGTGGCTGGGCAGGGCCTTCAGAGCAAATCGGCCAGACCGGCAGTTTCGTTCATCCCAAAGTATATCTGGCCTTCGGCATCTCCGGAGCTATCCAGCATCTGGCCGGCATGAAAAACAGTCAATGTATCATTGCGGTAAACACCAACCTGAATTCGCCACTCTTTCAATATTGTGATTACGGCATCCGAGGAGACGCCAACTCCATTATCCGTAATCTGCTGCAGATTCTGGCGGTTTGATAACAAAGGGCTGATTAGAAATCAACGACGCTTTTTATATTTTTCAGTGATTTCTTTTGTAATCTGTTCACGTGTCTTTTCGCCGGATGCCATAGCCCTTAAATTCTCATAGCAGGCTTGTGTCAATGGCATATCTTCAATAGCCATTGTCGCAGCGACCTGTTCTATCATCTTCTCATGCTTATCTCTTGATTTATTTGACATATCTGTATTCTCCTTCCGGCTGCCTTGTTAAACATATTATAGGTCAATTTTCATGATTTGTTAAATGGTCAAAACCGCCTATTTCCTATCCAATAAAACGACAGTTTCTACATGAACCGAGTGCCCGAACATATCAACGCACTGAACTTCTCTAACCTTATAATCATGTGCTTCCAGATATCTAAGATCTCTGGCCAATGTGGCCGGATCGCAGCTGACATAGACCACCCGCTTTGGCTGCATCTGTGTGATACATGCCAGCAGGCTCTCGTCACAGCCCTTTCTCGGCGGGTCCACCACGATGATGTCTGCATGGATATGCTCACGTTCATAAGTCTGCGGCAGTACTTCTTCTGCCTTTCCCACATAAAATTCAGCATTATGTATATCATTGATTGCAGCATTGCGCTTGGCATCATCAATAGCCTGGGGAACAATTTCAACCCCATAGACCTGTTTGGCTTTCTTGGCCATAAAAAGTGAAATGGTACCGATACCGCAGTATAAGTCCCAAATAACATCATTTGGTCCCGGATTGGCAAACTTAAGGGCCGCTCCGTAAAGTTTCTCTGTCTGCACCGGATTCACCTGATAGAAAGATAGCGGTGAAATCTGATAACGGACATCACCAATATAGTCCGTAATATAATCCTGCCCCCAGAGTGTCACCACTTTACTGCCAAGGATCACATTCGTCTTCTCCTGATTGATATTAAAGGAAATACTTGTCATCCCCGGAATCTCACGGAGGGCTTCTACCAGACTTTCACTGTGCGGCAGCTTTTTGCCGTTGATAATGAGACAGACCATGATCTCCTTTGTCTTAAAACCAACTCTTGTCAGAATGTGTCGAACAAGCCCTTTATGCGTCGTTTCATCATAAGGTGCAATATCATGATCCGTCATCCATTTTTTGACAATAACAAGCAGCTGCTCATTGACCGGTGCCTGAATACAGCAATGGGCAGAGTCTACAATAACATGCGTATGACCGGCATAAAATCCTGTGACGATTTGTCCGTCTTTGCCAAGTCCCACCGGAAACTGTGCCTTATTGCGATAATAATATGGATGCTCCATGCCAATAATCGGATGCATCACATAATCTTCCACATGTCCCACACGACTCAGCAGATTCCGGACCTTATTCTCCTTGAAAGCCAGCTGCCGTTCATAGGATAAATGCTGGATCTGACATCCGCCGCAGCTGCGGGCATGCGGGCACGGCGCCTCCACACGGTCCGGTGACGGTGTGATGATGCGCATCAGACGACCGTAACCGTAATGCTTCTTTGTCTTGATCACTTTGACCTCCGCTGTATCACCGATCAATGCATCCTTCACAAAAAGTGTATAGCCATCCACCTTGCCGATACCGGAACCGTCTGTACTCAGATCTTCAATCTCGATTGTATATATATCATTCTTCTTGATTGCCTTTTTCTCCATCCCTGACTCCATTCCGTATTATTTGGACGTTCTTCTGATATTCGACTCAAAAATGCGGTTAAATCCAAGCCATTCCAGATTATCTTCTGAACGGTCGAAGATCTCTGTCATCGTCTCCATACGGGCATCTGTATTGTCCGCCAGATTCAGTGCCATGGCTTCCATCAGTGCCGGTTTCTTCGGTGAACCGTATTCCAACTCACCGTGATGGGCCACGATACAATGCTTCAACTCGTTGGCCAATACAACAGGGAATCCCGGAATCTCACGGATGGCGTCATGGATCATCTCCACACCTGTCACAATATGGCCGATAAGCTGTCCCTCATCTGTATAATCATTGGATGGGAATAAGGATAATTCCTTTGTCTTGCCAATATCATGACAGATAGCTGCTGTGATCAACAGATCATGGTTCAGATGCGGATAACGGGTTGTATAAAAATCGCAGAGTTTTGTTACACTAAGTGTATGCTCAAGCAATCCACCCACAAAACCATGATGAATGCTCTTCGCTGCAGAATGCTCCTTAAAAGACTTGATAAATGCTGTATTCTTTACAAAGAATAATTCCAGTAATTCATGCAGATGCGGTTCTTTGACGCTGTCTACATATCCCATCAGCTCTTTGTACATATCTTCTATATTATAGCGGCTGCACGGCATATAATCTGCAGGAATATATTCACCCTCTTTGGCACGGCGGATACGGCGCAGATTCAGCTGCAGTGATCCCTGGAAAGAAGTCACCTGTCCTTCTACCTTGATAAAGTCCATCGGCTCAAAATATTCAATGCCCGGTGTCAGTTCCCAGACCTTAGCATCCACCGTACCGGTCTTATCCTGAAGCATCATGGAATAATAGCTCTTGCCAGCCTTCGTCTTCAATGTCTGTTTCGTTTTGCACAGATAAATATCTGAAATCATATCGCCTGATTTTAATTCGTTAATATATCTCATACTCTCACTCTGCCCGCTCTTTGCGGGGTTCTGCCTTTCTAATTCATAAACGTTTTCAATACTATAGTATATCAGACTTTTGCCCTTCCGAGAAGATGAAAAGTTTGACAACAAGGCCGTTATGCTTTACTATTATTTTGGAGGTTTTTACTTATGAATGAAAAAGCATTGCGTATTCTCGAATACCCTAAAATTATAGATATGCTTACCGGCTATGCCAGCTCCCCTATGGGCAAGGAGCTGTGCCGTAATCTGATGCCTTCCTCTGATATTTCTGAGATTCTTCAGGGACAGATGGAGACCAGTGACGCCCTGACCCGTGTCATGAAAAAGGGCAGTCTCTCCTTCTCCGGCATCCGTGATATCCGCGGCTCCCTGCTCCGTCTGAAGGTTGGCAGTACCGTCGGTATGGCTGAACTGTTGAATATCGCTGTCACTCTGGATGTGGCACTGCGTGCGAAATCCTACGGACGCCGTGAAGCCGATGATGAAGATCAGGATTCGCTGGAGGGCCTTTTTGCACAGATTGAACCACTGTCGAATCTGAACCACGAAATCCGTCGATGCATTATAGATGAAGAAACCATGGCGGATGATGCCAGTCCAACATTGAAATCCATTCGCCGCCAGATCAAACTGACCAACGAACGCATCCACTCACAGCTGGCATCTATGGTTTCTTCCCAAAATATCGGTTCCAAACTGCAGGACAACCTGGTCACCATGCGAAACGGCCGCTACTGCCTGCCTGTCAAGGCTGAATACCGTTCACAGGTGCAGGGTATGATCCACGACCAGTCCTCCACCGGCTCCACACTGTTCATTGAACCCATGGCTGTTGTCAAGCTGAACAACGATCTGCGGGAACTCGGCAGCAAGGAAAAGGAAGAGATTGAACATATTCTGGATACTTTAAGTGAACTGGCAGGTGAATCCGCTGTTATGCTGGAACAGGACATTGCGGTTCTGACACGTCTGGACTTTATTTTCGCTAAGGCTTCCCTGTCCCGTACCTACAATGGCAGCGAACCTGTTTTCAATGAGAATGGCTATATTCACATCAAGAAAGGCCGTCATCCCCTTCTGGACAAGAAGAAGGTTGTTCCAATCGACCTGATTCTCGGCAAGGATTACCGAATGCTTATTGTCACCGGCCCAAATACCGGCGGTAAGACCGTCTCTCTGAAAACGGTCGGTCTTTTCACACTGATGGGGCAGGCAGGTCTTCATATTCCGGCATTTGATCATTCGGAATTGGCGATTTTTGACGATGTTTTTGCAGATATCGGCGATGAACAGAGCATTGAGCAGAGCCTCAGTACTTTCTCATCCCATATGACGAATATTGTCAAAATACTGAATGCGGCCGACGCCAAGACACTGGTGCTTTTCGATGAGCTTTGCGCCGGTACAGATCCGACAGAGGGTGCCGCTCTGGCCATTGCTATTTTGAAAACGTTACTGAACCGACATGTCACCACCATGGCCACTACCCATTACAGCGAATTGAAGGTATTTGCCCTGACAACGGATCAGGTCTGCAATGCCTGCTGCGAATTTGACGTGGCAACCCTGAGTCCGACATACCGCTTACTCATCGGCATTCCCGGCAAAAGCAATGCCTTTGCTATCTCCGGCAAACTCGGCCTTCCGGCTCATATTATTGAGGAAGCCAAGAAGAATATTGATGTTCAGGAACAGAATTTTGAAGAACTGATCGCTGACCTGGAAACAAGCCGTGCCACCATTGAGAAAGAGCAGGAAGAATTATCCGCTTACAAGGCTCAGGTGGAATCCCTGAAGAAACGTCTGGAAGAAAAGCATGACAACATTGCCAAACAGAAAGAACGGATTCTCAACGAAGCCAATGAAAAAGCCCAGAACATTCTTCAGGATGCCAAGGATTATGCCGATCATACCATCCGTACTATGAATAAAATGTCGAAATCCGGCGGTGTGGATATGAAAGCCCTTGAACAGGAGCGAAGCCGTGTCCGTGACAAGCTGAATCAATCCAACAACCGCAAGAAAGCTGCGCCGACTGCCCAAAAGGCCAAGGTCTATGCAGCTTCTGATTTCAAACAGGGGGATTCCGTCCATGTTCGCAGCCTTGACTTAAAAGGCACCGTTGTCTCCCAGCCAAACAGCAAAGGTGAACTGTCGATCCAGATGGGCATTCTCAAATCCCGTATTCACTTCAGTGATCTGGAGCCAATTGACGAAGAAGTCATCAACACACCGATGATCAATAAGACCGGCTCCGGCAAGATCAAGATGAATAAAGCGGCCCATGTCAATACTTCTATCAATCTGATCGGTGAAACCGTTGATGAAGCCATGATCGATCTGGACAAATATCTCGATGATGCTTATCTGGCCCACATACCGAATGTCACCATCATCCACGGCCGCGGCACAGGCGCTCTGCGAAAAGCTGTCCACGAAAAACTGCGCAAGAGCAAATATGTCAAGAGTTATCGTCTTGGAACATTTGGTGAGGGTGAGACCGGCGTTACCATCGTCGAATTTAAGTAATTGGCAGCCCCTTGTGCATGCCGACTCAAAACAGCTGTAAAAAATAAAAATTGTCATGATTTATCATTGAAAAAATGTACATTTTCACGTACACTATCATTGGAATAATTTTGCCTGAAGGAATGGCAAATGAATAACATAAAACTATAAGAGAAATGTTGATTAAAGGAGAGCATTATGGAAAAATTTGAAAACGTTACTTATTTTAACCATCCACTGATCCAGCACAAAATTTCTATCCTCAGAAAAAAAGAAACCGGAACAAACGAGTTTCGCCATCTGGTAGAAGAGATTGCTATGCTGGAAGGTTTTGAAGCCCTCAATGACCTGCCTCTGGAAGAAGTTGAAATCGAAACACCGATTGAAAAATGCAAGACACCAATGATCGCAGGCCGTAAGCTGGCTATTGTTCCGATCCTGCGTGCAGGTCTCGGTATGGTTGAAGGTATCCTTGCTCTCGTTCCATCTGCAAAAATCGGCCATATCGGTCTCTACCGTGACGAAGAAACCTTCGAGCCTCATGAATACTACTGCAAACTGCCTAGCCCAATCGAAGAACGTACCATCGTTGTCTGCGACCCAATGCTGGCAACAGGCGGTTCTGCTATTGATGCCATCACCATGATCAAGAAACATGGCGGCAGAAACATCAAATTCATGTGTATTATCGCTGCTCCTGAAGGTGTCAAAGCTCTTCACGAGGCACATCCGGACGTTCAGATCTACATCGGCCATCTGGATCGCTGCCTGAACGAACATGCCTATATCTGCCCTGGCCTTGGCGATGCAGGCGATAGAATTTTTGGTACGAAATAGTTTATAGTTTCTTGGTTTCAATATCGTAGTCTTTGAGCAATTTGGACGGAGAATTTGATTGACCTCTCGCTGTCGGCCTCGAATGTTGGGATAAATATGATGACGAAACGCTCATTTTCTAGGATAGAACATAAAAAATAGCAGTTCAAAACAGGCCGCTCTCGCTGCCGGTTCTGAACTGCTATTTCTTTATGTTCTTCTAAGAATCAACTTGCGTTTCGCACATTTTATTCGTCTCTGTCGTTCGTCAGTTTCAGTTTGTCCAGAATATAGAATGCCAGACCCATGATCATACCAACAACACAGGCCAGTACCATACCTGTCAATTGAATGCTTCCGAGCTGTACGGAAATGCCTGAGAGACCTGTAACGAATACAACGGCTGTCATAGCCTGATTACGGGATTTGCCGTAATCTACCTGTGCATCTACAAGGATACGGATACCGGATGCACCGATCATACCGTAGAGCAGGAATGAGATTCCGCCGATAACCGGTCCCGGAATCGTACTGATGAGTGTTGTCATCTTGCCGATAAAAGAACAGATGATAGATAGTACCGCTGCACCGCCGATAACGTAAACACTATAAACCTTTGTCATAGCCATAACGCCGATGTTCTCACCATAAGTTGTTGTCGGAACAGAACCGATAAAACCGGAGAGCATCGTTGAAAAGTTATCTGCAAATAAAGAACGGTGCAGGCCAGGATCCTTCAGTAAATCTCTTCCCACGATCTTGCTTGTAACGATCTGATGTCCGATATGCTCGGAGGTGATAACTAACAGAACAGGAAGTACAATAGCAATGGCCTGCATATTGAACTTCGGCGTCTGGAAGTTCGGAAGGGCAAACAACGGCGCCGCTGCTACTTTTGAGAAGTCAACAATACCGCATGCCAGAGAAGCCGCGTAACCGGCAATAATAGCGATCAGAATCGGAATAACGGACAAAAATCCACGGAATACGACAGAACCGATAACGGCTGTCAAAAGTGTCACCAGAAAAACAATGATATTGGCCGGAAGAAGCACTTCATCCTTCAGGCCTGCATTAGAAGCTGCCGTACCTGCCAGCTCCAGACCAATAAGGGCAACAACAGGGCCCATTGCTGCCGGAGGCAGGACCACATTGATCCACTCAGAACCAAACTTGTAAATAATCAATGCCAGAATACAGCCGCAGAAGCCGACGGCCACGAAACAACCCAGGGCATAATCATAACCCCATTTGCTGATAACGATACCTGCCGGTGCCAGAAATGCAAAACTGGAGCCCAGATAAGCCGGCGCACGTCCCTTTGTGATTAAAATAAACAGCAGCGTACCAAGACCATTCATAAACAACACGATTGCCGGATTAATACCAAACACGAACGGAACAAGCACAGATGCACCGAACATGGCGAACATATGCTGAATACTGAGCGGAATCAGCAACTTTACAGGGACTTTCTCATCAACCTGTATAATTCTTTTGTTTTCCATAAAAGTTCTCCTCTTCTCTATAGCGTCTCAAGATTCTTCACTATTATATACGAAAGACGTCAAATAGAAAAGCCCTTATTTATATTACCAACAAATTTAAGCACTTCTGCCCGTCCAAAATAAAACCAGACAGAAAATATCAAATTCTTCTGAAAAGAGCCCACGCCCCTTCTAACTCTGTTGGTAAACATTTAGCTGATTCTCACAGTTTTTCCAATAGAATTAGAAGGGGCGTGGGCTCTTTCAAAGCACTTGATATTTTCGTTACTCTTCGTGCCAATGCAGTCTGTGCAGATGCCCCTGCAGTTCCATCTGCGCAAACTGATGCTGTCTGAGGGCCTCATACAGCACAATGGCCACTGAATTGCTCAAGTTCAATGAACGTATGTTGTATTCCATCGGGATACGCATACAATAATCTTCGTATTTCACAAGAATTTCTTCCGGGATACCGGCACTTTCCTTGCCAAACATCAGATAACTGTCCGGCTCATAGGCCACTTCCGTGTAAATATGTCTGGCCTTTGTTGTTGCCATATAAAGCTTGCCGATACAATCCGGATTCTTCTCAAGAAAATCTTCAAAATTCTCATACACTTCATAGTTCAGGTGCGGCCAATAGTCCAGTCCCGCACGCTTAACCATCTTGTCCGTAATTTCAAAGCCCAACGGCTTTATCAAATGCAGTTTGGTACCGGTGGCCACACAGGTTCGTCCGATGTTACCTGTGTTGGCAGGCATCTCCGGTTCCAGCAAAACAATATTCATACTCATAGATTTTTCTCTTTTCTCACCCAGCTGACAAAACGTGCCATACGGTCTGTCGCTTCTTTTAATTCTTCAAGAGAATAGGCATAGGAAATTCTCAGGAAACCCTCGCCGCTGTCTCCGAATGCTGTACCCGGAACAACTGCTACTTTTTCCTTCTTCAATAATTCTTCCGCAAATTCATCTGAGGTCATGCCCAGGCTCTTGATGCTTGGGAAAATATAAAAAGCGCCGAATGGTTCAAAGCAGTCCAGTCCCATCTCCCTGAATGTATGTACAAGGAAACGTCGGCGCTGATTGTAGGATTCACGCATCGTGGCTACATCATCATCACCATTGCGAAGAGCCTCCACAGCCGCATACTGGCTGGTTGTCGGTGCACACATAATGGCGAACTGATGAATTTTCAGCATCTGATGCAGAATCACATCCGGTGCGCAGGCATAACCGAGACGCCATCCTGTCATGGCATAAGCCTTTGAAAAACCGTTGATAAGAACCGTTCTCTCCTTCATGCCAGGCAGGGATGCAATGGATGTATGCGGATATTCATAAGTCAGTTCACTGTAAATTTCATCACTGATAACGAAAATATCATGCTTCACGCACAGTTCGGCAATGGGCTTTAGGTCTTCCTCCGTCATAATGGAGCCTGTCGGATTGTTCGGGAAAGGCAGCACCAGAATCTTTGTCTTTGGTGTGATTGCAGCTTCCAATTCTGTTGCTGTCAGTTTAAATTCATTTTTTTCCTGAAGATTAATAATCACAGGCACACCATCCGCCAGCACAACGCACGGCTGATAAGAAACATAACTTGGCTGCGGAATAATGACCTCTTCACCGGGATTGAGCATGGCGCGCATGGCAATATCAATGGCTTCAGAACCGCCCACTGTCACCATAATTTCGTTCGCAGGGTCATATTCAACATGGCATTTGCGTTCCAGATAAGCACTGATTTCTTCCTTCAGTTCCTTCAATCCGGCATTGGATGTATAAAATGTACGGCCTTTTTCCAGAGAATAGATACCTTCCTCACGGATATGCCACGGTGTATCAAAATCCGGTTCACCCACACCAAGAGAAATGACATTCGGGTCATTCATTTCTACGACAAGATCAAAAAACTTACGGATGCCGGAAGGTTTAATGTCTATGACTTTATCGGATAATGGGTTTCTCATGGTGTGATCAACTGCCTTTCTTTCTTATTTGTCTCAGAAACCATGATTGTACCGTGGTCTTTGTATTTCTTCAGTACAAAATGGGTTGCTGTGCTTGTCACGGATTCCAGTGTGGAAAGTTTTTCGGAAACAAATGCAGACACCTGTTTCAAAGTCTTGCCTTCCAGCATCACACAGAAATCATAAGCACCGGACATCAGATAGACAGTGTCCACTTCAGGGAAGTTGTAAATACGCTCAGCAATATGGTCAAAACCATGACCTCTCTGAGGTGTCACACGCACTTCGATCAATGCTACAACTTTTTCACGATTTGTCTTATCCCAGTTAATGATCGTATGATAACCGCAAATCGTCTTGTCTGATTCCATCTCATAAATGGCTTTTGCAACTTCTTCTTCAGGTTCACCCAGTACAATTGCAAGATCCTTGATGCTGATCTTGCTGTTTTTTTCTATGACAGATAAAATCTTCTCTTTCATTTCATTCATTTTCTCATACCCCTTTTCTATGATTGCTATAGATGATCAAATCCAGCTGTCTGCTTTCTATGATTCAGATTTTGCCTGATTCAGACTCTCATATCGAAATGGCTCCAGAAAGCGCACTTCTTCATCGTTTAAAACCACCCGGTCATTATCATCAGTCAGATGTCCGATGATAACAGCCGGGATGCCCGCGGCAGCTAGCTCCGCCAATACTTTCTGACCATGCGTGGCCGTCAGAAGCACTGCGCCTGCTGACATCAGCTGATATGGGCTGATATTAAAATAATCACAAATCTCCACTGTCTCCTGCCTGAGCGGTACTTCCTTCAGCTGAATACGAGCTCCGAGCCCTGCATTCTCCGCCAGTTCCCATACAGCTGTATAAACACCGCCTTCGCCGCAGGCATACATACTTCTCACTCCGGCTGCCGCTGCCGCTTTGACAGCTGATACAGCCGAAATTGTATCTCCTGTATAATCCGCTTCCATCACAGGACTCAAAAATACAGGATTAAAATGCCGCTCCAGCTCTGACTGACCGGCAAAAGCCAGCTTTGCCGCACCATAATCGCCTGCATAACCAGCCATGATAATATCCTGGTCCGCCTCGGCCTTTTCCGGTTCAAAAAGGCCTCCGGCTTCCCCAATAGCTGTTGCTGTAATGACAGTTTCCGTCAAACCCGGAACCGCAGCTACATCCGCCTGCACGGATGTTATATGAAGCTTCCCGCAGCTCTCAGAAACCGATCCCATCAGTGCTTTGATGGATTTCTCCGGTAATTCCGCGGATACGATCAACTGTATATTCACAGCCAGCGCATAGGCGCCTGCTGCTGCCAGACGATTGACTGCCAGATGCACCGCACCTGCTGCTGCCAGCTGATTGCCTGTCAATGTCGCAAAAGCCGTCAGCATCGCTTTATCACTGTCCGCCGCAAAATATAATATATCCCTTCCGCCGATGCGATCGTCCCCCGCACCCGGCACATTTCTCTCTATTACTTTCCTTACAGAACGTTTGTAAATTGTGTCTGTCACCTTACCGTAATCCAGCATATCCCAACTCCTGATATTCATTCTCTATTGACCATCGAATGCTCCGCAGTTCAAACCGACGCTGCGCATACATCACTCATTCTTCTTGTCGCCGCTTGTATTATCTGCCTCTTCCTTCTGATCACTATTGTCATCACTGCTTTCCTTTTTCGTACCGACAGTGATATACCTCGGAGACGCACTGTAATAACTTGTGTTGATCCAGACGGTATCCTGAAGGCTTCCGTCCACGTAAATCTTCTTATAAAATGATGCCACATAGCCGTCATGGGCGCTCTGTGTCACTTCCTGCCATCCCTCCGGCTGTGTATCATCCTTGGTAATAACATCATCCCCGGGCTTAATGGTCTTATCTGTCACACTGGTAAACTCAATGCTTCGATTGGAAGCTCTTGTCTCATGCCCGTAAATGTTCACATAGATTTGTCCGCCGTACGTATAGGCTTCAATATAAACCGGTGCATCCAGATTATTTCTGAATCTGAAATCCACACCGCCCTCCGCAACCGTGGCATCTGCGCCAAGGGGCACATATCCAACAGTCAGACCATGATTGGAACGCTCAACCACTTCCAGTTCCGCTCTCAAAACGGCATTATACATCGTGGATGAAACCTGGCAGATACCGCCGCCGGTACTTGGTACTACCCGACCGCCTGAATAGCCGGTGGCCTGATAATAGCCATTCGCCGCCGTAAAAGGTGTTACATGATTCAAAAAAGAAAATGTATCCCCAGGATAGACGACCGTCTCATCGACCAGCGATGCACCGTTGGCAATATTGGCAATACGATTGCTGCTGGATGACGAATAATCTGTTGAATAACCGCCGAGAAGATCTGTCACCTGTTTCAGCTCATCACTTGTATGAGCCGCTTTCGTCTCTTCAACCACAGCATCCAGTTTCTGACTGGATCCGTCCCAGCCATCGCCTAACGCCTTTTCAACTTCAGCTGTTGTGGCATCTGTATCCACTTTCACCCCTGTTACATCATCTGTAATGATAAACTCACCGGAATGGCGCACCAGTGACGCATTCTCAGCCTCTTTATTATACGGCTCTGTCTTCTCACTGATAACTTTCTTCAGTTTGTTATGATCATATTCAAACTTCAATGTAAATTCAGCTTTATTATTCTTCACATCTGACAGCTCTTTGTAGCGCCTGATCAAATTGCCCTTTGTGCCGATCTGACATATATCCTGCACAACTGTACTGTCCGCCGCATGCATATCAAAATCCTTGTAGGCAAAAGTGACATCTTCCCCTGAAACAGTTAATGTCACGGAACCGCCGCAAACTTCATCCATATACTGCTGCAGCTTATCTTCTGCCGCCTTCACCGTCAGGCCGCCAAGTTCCATACCATTGACAGTGACCCCATCCGGCACTTCATGATTTTCATTAACCGTCTCCGCATAAACCATTCTGCCGGCTGACACTGTGAACGTCATTGCCATTAACAGTCCCAGTATTCCTTTCCAAGCTTTTTTCATCATATGTCCCCCACAGGCTCTCTCTATCCTGTCAGTCTTCGGTTTCAATACATCTCATGTTATTCAACGCCCTGTCTGAATAACTGCACATTCTAAACGAACTGGATAACCATGCTCAGAACCATGGAAATTACAATCAATGCAACAATAATCGTTGAAATAATCTTCGTTGTCTTTTTATTCATTTCTATCACTCCTATTAAAACGCTTCATGCGTCCATACTGAAGAATCGTTTTATCAATCCAACGGGACGCTTCACTCATTGTCATCTGCTCCATTGCATCGTTAAACTCTATTTTATGATATTTACATAAATCCTTCAAGTAGGCTTTTTGTTTTTTTGTCATGGGCTGCTGCTTTTTTGCCTTAAAGCCCATCTTCTCCGGCACAAAAAGCTTCGGCTCCGATGTTTCAAAATAATGGGCCAGCGTCTGATACAATTTAGCCGTCGCCAGTGCATCATGGTAAGCACGATGTGCGGAACTGTTGATAATACCGTAATGTTCACACAATGCGCCCAGACTTCTCGACGGCAGATCCTTATGTACAGTTTTAGCAATCTTTAAAGTATCAATACCCTCATGCTCAAAAGGCAGATGGTACTTTTCGGCAGCCATTTTGGTAAAACGATAATCAAACCCCAGATTATGACCGACAACCACATAATCTTCGCAAAAATCGACAAAATCTCCCACAACCACCTGCAGATTTCTCGCCCCGGCCAGCATGTCATCCGTAATGCCGGTCAATTGGGAAATCTGCTGCGTCAACTTCTGATGAGGATTAATAAACTCCGAAAAACGGTCTGCCACTTTCCCCTGAATGACCTTCAGGGCGCCGATTTCTATGATCGTGTCTTTATCCGGAGACAGTCCTGTCGTCTCCAGGTCAAATACCACATAATCTTTAACCATTTGCTGTTTCCTCCATTTCAGCATTGCATTCCGACACAGAAATTGCCGTCATCTTTGCTGCATACGTTAATGGATTTCTCTCTTTATAATCAAACAGCAGTACTTCCGGTTTTCCTGTCCATTGCCCGGATGCCGCCGTTGCCCGGATATCCATGGCAAATCCTTCCATATGGGTCATTCGCTTCATCTGGCGGGCCGTGCATCCCTCATAGGATGGCAGATACCTTTCTGTCATTTCCCGATTCCTGTAAAAATCTTCACACAGCGGACGATAAAGAATCTCATGTGCCCATTCCGGCCGCGACTTAAGATTCTCTCTGGCATAGAGATCGTAAAGCATGGTGGCTTTCAGAATTTCTATGGCATCACCGTGTACCTCTTGAATATCCTTCTTTTTATCAGCTGCGGCCATATCATTGACCACTTTCCCCAGATGCCGTTTCTCTGCAAACTGCAGCAAAATATCATATCGCTGCATTCTGCCATGCTGTACTTTGCCAAATCCGCACTGCTCGTAAAACGCTGCCAGATCTTCAAAGAAATCAAAAGGTGCCTTATAAAAATGCATAAGATATGTCACAGACTGCTCAAACTGATGGCTGTTGTAATAAATCTCCACCATTTCTTCCACACCTTTTAACTTCAGAATATCATCATAACTCATCCAGTCTGTTTTCAGCACCTCATACGGTGCCTTTTTTCGATAAACAATGCCATATGTTTCAGCCATATCATACATCCTGGAACCTTTTAATACCTTTAAAAAGCCCAACTGCAGCTGTTCCGGCTCCATCTGATACACCTCATTAAAAGACTGTCTGAATCTGTCATAATCTTCATATGGCAGTCCGGCGATCAGATCCAGGTGCTGATGAATATTATGAGCGACATTCACGGTATGCACAGCCTTTGCCAGGCGATCCAGCCGCATGGTCCTGGAAACCTCCTGAATCGTCGCGTCATTGGTGGACTGGACACCGATTTCCAGCTGAACCAATCCCGGACGCATATCTGACAGAATCGCCAGCTCCTCATCATCCAGCAGATCCGCACCGATTTCAAAGTGGAAATTCGTTATACCGTTGTCATGGGCTTTGATATAACGCCAGATAGCCATAGCGTGTTTCTTATTGCAGTTAAAAGTTCTGTCCACAAATTTGACCTGCGGCACCTCATGATCAATGAAAAACTGCAGTTCCTTTTCCACAAGGGCCATATCTCTTAAACGCACCTTCTTGTCCACGGAAGACAGACAATAACTACATGAAAATGGGCATCCTCTGCTTGTTTCATAATAAATAATCTTATTCTTGAAATCATTCATATCTTCATAGACAAAAGGTACCTTGTTCAGATCCATGACTTCACGCCAGCCGTTATCCACCAATTGTCCGTTTTCACGGTAAACAATCCCCAGAATGTCCTCAAGCTTTCCACTACCGTCAATATAGTACTGCATCAATTCATGAAATGTCTCTTCTCCTTCACCACGAATAACGCCGGTCACTCCCGGATTTCGCTCCAGACATTCCGCAGCATCATAAGATACCTCCGGACCACCGAACCAGATCGGCATATCCGGCCTTATCTGATGCAAAAGTTCCGTCAGTTCCTCCACCATTCCCATATTCCATATATAACAGGAAAAAGCGACCATATCCGCTTTCTCCTTGTAAAGATCTGCCAGTATATCTTCTGTATACTGATTGATCGTATATTCTTTGATCTGAATCTGTTCTTTATATTCATCCGAAAAAGCCCGCAGACTGCACACTGCCAGGTTGGCATGAATATACTTGGCATTGATCGCTGCCAACACAATCTTCATTCTCTATCCCTCAGTTCATTTCTACATTTCTATTCTATGACTTATACATTTTCAGCCATTATGTCTTTTCTGTTTATCTCTTCTTCATCCATCACCCGCTTATCGGTCAGTCCCAAATTCAGTAAGCGCTTTGCGAATATCACTCATCTATTATAGGTCATCTCTCATAGAATACGCAATACTTTCTTTGCCATTGCATCTTTACATCAATTTTGCTGAAATAAAACAGGCCCTTTAAATTTTCAGTCCAATAGATAAACGGGGAACAAATGATACTTTTCATTTGCTCCCCGTTTCATATGTTTAAATCCTATTCTGTATTTTATAAGTTCGGACGAATCTGTTTTGGCTTATAACCGGCTTCTTCCAATGCCTGTATAATCTCTTTCTTATGCTCTGTACCAAAGGCTTCCAGTGTGATCTTCAGTTCCACTGCTGCACTTCTGTTAGTGCTAAAGAACTGATTATGATCCAGCTTAATCACATTACCGCGCTTGTCAGCGATAACCTGTGATACGCGGACCAGTTCACCCGGCTTATCCGGCAGAAGAACAGAGATGGTAAAGATTCTGTCCCTTGCAATAAGACCATTCTGGACAACAGATGACATGGTGATAACATCCATGTTGCCGCCGCTCAAAATAGAAACGACTTTCTTGCCCTTCACATCTAAATGCTTCAGCGCTGCAACAGTCAAAAGGCCTGAGTTCTCAACAATCATCTTATGATTCTCAACCATATCGAGGAAGGCAACAACCAGTTCTTCATCATCCACTGTGATAATGCCATCCAGGTTCTTCTGGATATATGGGAAAATCTTGGTACCCGGTGTCTGAACCGCTGTACCATCTGCGATAGTATTGACCGGTGAAACCGTTGTCACTTTGCCATTCTCAAGGGATGCTTTCATACAAGCTGCACCGGATGGCTCAACACCGATGACTTTGATATTGTTCTTCAGCATCTTGGCCAGTGTGGATACGCCTGTTGCCAGACCACCGCCGCCAATTGGAACAAGAATATAATCTACCAGTGGCAAATCCTGAATCACTTCCATAGCGATTGTTCCCTGTCCTGTTGCTACGCGCAGATCATCAAATGGATGAATAAATGTATAACCATGCTCTGCTGCCAGTTCATAAGCTTTCTCACATGCCTGATCATAAACATCACCGTAAAGAACCACTTCTGCACCATAAGCCTTTGTACGCTCTACCTTGATCAGCGGTGTGGTCGTCGGCATGACGATAACAGCCTTTACACCATAACACTGCGCCGCATAGGCAACCCCCTGTGCATGATTGCCGGCAGATGCCGTAATCAGACCTCTCTGTCTCTCTTCCTCTGTAAGCGTACCGATTGTGTAATAAGCGCCTCTCAGCTTGTAGGCACCTGTCAGCTGCATATTCTCTGGTTTAAAATATATCTTATTGCCTGTGTGATCACTGAAATATTTGCTGTAAATCAGACCTGTTTCCTGTGTCACTTTCTTCACTGCCTCACAAGCTGCCTCAAAAGCAGGTAAAGTCAGCATATTCTTCTCAGCCTCTGTAATCTCACGAGACTTGATCTTATTAATCTTCTCTTCTAATGTCAATTCAGCACTCGTTGCCAAATCCTGTTTCTTTGTATTCTCTGCCATAATGCTTCTCCTAGTTAGATTATGCAAGTCAAAAACTCAGTGGACGTATCATTCCTTATCATTCCACTGGGATATAAAATATTGTACGGTTTATAATTATACAAAATATTCCAAAAGAAATCAAACAAAAATATCCTGACATTCAAGCTCAAAGCCTGTCCTGCCAGGATATTTCGCTCATACAACTATTGATTTAATTAATCCAGTTCAGCATAAAAGTCAACAACTGCGCTGTATTTTTCAGGATCCTCGATGACGTTCAGAATGACTTCATCTTCTTCACAGGATTCATCCATGATTGCTTTCATAAACAGCATGCCATCCGGATCTGTGTTGATATTGTCTCCTTCGATTTCACCGAGTAAAACGAATTTTTCAGTCTCCATCTCGAATTCATCCAAGATGGCAAATTCTACTTCGCTGCCATCTTCCATCTCAAGTGTCACTGTATCAAATTCGTCCATTTCTTCGTTTTCTTCGATTCCCATTTGTCTCTCCTTTATTTAATACTTTCCCGCCGCCTTCATTAATATCAAAGATGGCAGGCTGCCTTTTGTTCGATTTTCAATAAAGCGTCTATTATAATGCTGCTTCCAGCGTCTTTCTGATGGCTTTAATGAATTCTTCACTGTTGGCAACTGTCACATCTTTCATGGTTGTGATCAGTGCCAAGTCTTTGGTCATTGTACCATTCTCAATCGTATCGATGGTTGCTTTCTCCAACTTGTCGGCAAAAGCCATCAGTTCAGGAATATTATCCAGTTCACCACGTTTTCTCAGAGCGCCGGTCCATGCAAAAATGGTTGCTACAGAGTTTGTAGATGTTTCTTCGCCCTTCAGATATTTATAATAATGTCTCTGAACAGTACCATGAGCAGCTTCATACTCATAAGTGCCATCCGGTGCAACCAGAACAGATGTCATCATCGCCAGAGAACCAAAAGCTGTAGCTACCATATCGCTCATAACATCGCCATCATAGTTCTTGCAAGCCCAGATATAACCGCCCTCTGAACGAATGACACGGGCAACTGCATCATCGATCAGTGTATAGAAGTATTCAATGCCTGCTGCATCAAATTTCTCTTTGTATTCTGCATCAAAGATTTCCTGGAAAATGTCTTTGAATGTATGGTCATATTTCTTGGAAATGGTATCTTTTGTTGCAAACCAGAGATCCTGATGGGTGTCCAGTGCATAATTAAAGCATGCTTTGGCAAAGCTTTCGATGGAAGCGCAGATGTTGTGCTGCCCCTGAATAATGCCCGGTCCATCAAACTGATGAATCAGTTCACGTGTCTCTTCACCGGCTTCATTGGTATAAACAAGTTCCGCCTTGCCTGCTGCAGGAATCTTCATCTCTGTTGCCTTATAAACATCACCATATGCATGTCTGGCAATAGTAATTGGTTTCTTCCATGTTCTGACTGTTGGTTCAATACCTTTCACAACGATTGGCGCACGGAAAACAGTACCATCAAGAATGGCACGGATCGTACCATTCGGGCTCTTCCACATTTCTTTCAGATTGTATTCTTTCACACGAGCAGCGTTCGGTGTGATTGTTGCACATTTGACAGCAACACCGTATTTCTTTGTTGCCATGGCAGAATCAATGGTTACCTGATCGTTGGTCTGATCTCTGTACTCCAGCCCCAGATCATAATATTCTGTCTTCAGATCAATAAATGGAAGAAGCAGTTCGTCTTTGATCATCTTCCAGAGAATTCTTGTCATCTCATCGCCGTCCATCTCAACCAACGGTGTTGTCATTTTAATCTTGTCCATCGTCATGTCCTCCCGTAATATGTGAAGTTCAGACCGACAGCGGCAAAAGCTACCGCCGGTCTGTCTCAATATAGTAGCATTGACTTACTCAGTCTCTTAAGCCTCTTTATAGTAGTTGATCAGACAACCTGCAAGAATGATCTTGCGTTCATCATCTGTCAGTTCACCCATCTTCAATGTAATCGGTTTCATCTCTTCGCCCACAACATAAGCAGGAATATCTGTCAGCTTATCCTCAATCGCCTTTCTAATGCCAGGAATGAAAATATAGTCATCGTTGGCAAACGGCAGCTCATCTTCAGGATAGATAAATGGCAGCATGCCCCAGTTGATCAGGTTGGAACGATAACGCTTTGTTGCATAGCCTTTAGCAATATTGGCCCATCCGCCAAGTACCTTCTGACATGAAGCAGCCTGTTCACGGGCAGAACCATCCCCCGGCTTCACCGCATAAATCGTACTGCCTACAGCTGTTTTCTTCGCATCCATATCCGGGAATGCTTTCTTGATATTCTCAATAACTGCTTTGACTTCATCAGACAGTTCTGTACCGCCGGAGCATGGGCATCCGCCGTCCTGTCTTGCCTCTTCAAGTGCACGAACAGCCTTTGCACGACCCACATAAGCAGGATCTTTTCTTGATAATGTAAATTCAGCCAGACCAAGCGGGTTGGATCTGAAGGAAGATGTTTCACCGGATGGAATCAATTCATCGGTTGTTGTAACCGGATCATGGATTTCGGATACAACCTTAACGATCAGATCATCTGTCAAAGCGGTCATTGCAGGCCAGTCCTTGATGTTTGGTCCAAAATGGATCTCCACTTCAGGATGAGCCACACCCTTGCTGTCATAAACTCTGTTGTCATAAATCGTCTTATCAAAATGATATTTTGGATGCTTGTATTCAATATCTGCCAGATCGGTTGCAGGTGTCAGGAATCCTTTATTAGCTGCTGTTGCTGCGATAGAACGGGCATCCATCAGTGCAACAGAAGCTACCTGGCCATTCTGAAGCTTGGAACCTTCACGGTTCGGGAAGTTACGTGTTGTGTGACGGATACTGAAAGCATTATTCGCCGGTGTGTCACCAGCACCAAAGCAAGGACCGCAGAAAGCTGTCTTCAGAACGGTACCTGTTGCAAGCAGATCAGCTGCCACGCCGTTTCTCAGCAGTTCCATATAAATTGGTGTACTTGCAGGATAAACATTCATGGTAAACTTGTCTGAACCGATGCTGCGGCCTCTCATAATATCCGCTGCATCGCAGATGTTCTCGAATCCGCCGCCGGCACATCCTGCGATAATACCCTGGTCACAGTATAACTTGCCGTCAACAATCTTGTCCTTCAATGTGTAATCAACGGCACCGTCAAAGCTGACTGCTGCACGTTTTGCCACATCATCCAGAATATCTTCAAGATTGGCATTCAACTCCTCAATTGTATATGTATTGCTTGGATGGAACGGCATTGCAATCATTGGTTTGATGGCGCTGAGATCAACCACAACCATACCATCATAGTAAGCAACTTTTCCAGGATTCAGTTCTTTGTAATCTTCCGGTCTGTTATGCAATGCGTAAAATTCTTCGATCTTGTCATCTGTACGCCAGATAGAAGACAGACAGGTTGTCTCTGTTGTCATAACATCGATACCGATACGGAATTCTGCACTCAGATTGGAAACACCTGGTCCTACGAATTCCATGACTTTGTTGTTCACATAGCCGTTGGCAAATACTTCACCGATAATCGCCAATGCCACGTCCTGAGGGCCTACGCCCTTCATCGGTTCGCCCGTCAGATAAATGCCGACTACCCCAGGCATATTGATATCATACGTTCTGCAAAGCAGCTGTTTGGCCAATTCGCCGCCGCCTTCACCGATAGCCATTGTACCAAGGGCACCGTAACGTGTATGACTGTCAGACCCCAGAATCATGCCGCCGCAGGTTGCCAGCATTTCACGGGCAAACTGATGGATGACTGCCTGATGTGGCGGTACATAAATGCCGCCGTATTTCTGGGCACATGTAAGCCCAAACATATGGTCATCTTCATTGATCGTGCCGCCGACTGCACAAAGACTGTTGTGGCAGTTCGTCAGTACATACGGAATCGGGAATTTCTCAAGTCCGCTTGCCCTTGCAGTCTGAATAATACCGACAAACGTGATATCATGGGATGTCATCTTGTCGAACTTGATCTTTAACTGCTCTTTTGAATCAGAAGTGTTATGAGCCTGCAAAATATTGTAAGCCATTGTCTGTGCCGCTGCATCCTTCTTCTCCGGCACATATCCGAGTTTTGAATTAAGAATTGTCGTACTATCAGCAGTATCTTCAACAATTTCCTGTCCGTTTAACAGCCAGGCACCGTTTTGAAGTAATGTAATCATAGAACCTCCTGTCCTTGCTTTGCAAGTTATTTCAAAGCAATTTGCATCAATATTGGCTTAAATTGAATTTATTATACACTTAAATCCAGTCCTCTTGCAACTGTTCCGGTGTATTTTTGCAAAATCTTTTATATACGATGTCATTAAGTAATCATTTGTGCTGCCCGATGTCATCCCCATTGGTGATATAAACGAGCATCACTATAAAACAACTGCATAGTTTTTCCTGCACACACACATATTATTAATGCCATTGTTAAATTCACGTATAATCAAGCAAATGATTTTCTATTTTTAGATGATGGTTAAAATTTTTTGGAGGTTTTCTTATGGATATCTTAAACGTCATTCTTCTCTCACTTTTCTCCCTGATTGCCCTTTTCATCCTCACCAAACTCATGGGCTACCGGCAGATGTCTGAAATGAGCATGTTTGATTATATCAACGGCATCACTATTGGCTCTATTGCCGCTGAAATGGCCACCTCCCTTGAAAAAGACTGGTGGCTGCCTCTGACTGCCATGGTCGTTTATGCCCTGGCCGCCATTGTTCTTTCCTATATTTCCGTCAAATCCATGGCCGCCCGTCGAGTGATCTCCGGCAAACCTTTGATTCTGATGGACCATGACACGATCTATGAAAAGAATCTCTTGAAAGGCAAAATAGATTTATCCGAAATGCTGCTGCAATGCCGGGTCAACGGCTATTTCAATTTGTCGGATCTGCAGACAATCATACTGGAACCCAATGGCCGTATGAGTTTCCTTCCAAAATCCGACAAACGTCCCGTCATTCCCGAAGATATGTCTATGACTCCTGAACAAGAATTCCTTGTGGCTAATGTGATCATTGACGGTCACATTATGGAGAGAAATCTGCAGCACGCCGGCAAAGATATCCAGTGGCTGAATAAACAGATGCATGCCCAGAATATTTCTAATCTGAGGGAAGTTTTGCTGGCTACCTGCGACATGAATAATCAAGTGACTTTCTATCAGAAAACCCATCAGGAAATGACAAGAGATATTCTGGATTAACGTCGGCATCATTGCTTTTTTTCCCTTTTTAAGCTATACTAAGAACAATGATTTTAACCGGAAAGGAAGAAACATGCAAAAGAAAAATATATTAATTAGTGTGATCGACGGTCAGGGCGGCGGCATCGGCAGACAATACATTTCTGCCCTTACCTCTGTCCTTCCAAAGGATCTGCCTGTCACCATCCGTGCACTGGGGACCAACTCCCTGGCCACATCCAACATGCTCAAAGGCGGTGCGAATGATGGTGCGACAGGCGAGAATGCCATCGTCCTCAATGCAGGACGCTCCGATATTATCGTGGGCGTTGTTGCTATTGTTGTTGCCAATGCCATTCTTGGCGAATTAACACCGACTATGGCTCAGGCTATCGGGGCCAGCAATGCCCGACGGATTCTGATTCCTTTCGACAGCTGCAATACCCGTATTGCCATGCTGTCCAACGGGCCGCTTCAGGCCTTTATCGACCAGGCCGTTCGCATGACGACGGACTATGTCGGCGAATTATTATAATAAACTAAGGAGATTTTTACAATGGAAAACACAAATGAAAAGACTGCCGGACAGAAGCTCCAGGAAGAACTGACATGGAAGTTCCCTTCTGTTGCCCTGGAAGCTCCGGAACGTGTCAAAGAAGCTTATGATTTCTGCGAACCTTACAAAGCATTTTTATCCGAAGCCAAGACAGAACGTGAATGTGTAGCAAAAGCCGAAGCAATGTTAAAAGATGCCGGTTACACAGAATTCGACCCGAAGGCTTCCTACCAGCCCGGAGATAAGGTTTATTTCAACAACCGCGGCAAAGCGATTATCGCTTCTACCTTCGGTACTGCACCTTTAGATGAAGGTGTTCGTCTGAATGCCGCTCATATCGATGCACCGAGACTGGATTTAAAGCCAACGCCTGTTTATGAGAAGAATGATATTGCTTACTTCAAGACCCATTATTACGGCGGTATCCGCAAATACCAGTGGGCAACAATTCCTCTTTCTCTTCACGGTGTGATCTACAAGAAAAACGGCGATGCCGTTATCGTGAATATCGGTGAAGATCCTGCCGATCCTGTTTTCTATATCAGTGATCTGCTTCCGCATCTGTCAGCAAGACAGAATCAGCGTTCCCTGGCTGAAGGTATTAAAGGTGAAGAACTGAATATTCTCATCGGTTCCATCCCTTATCCTGAGAAAGGCTTAAAGGACCCTGTGAAGTTAAAAGTTCTTCAGATCCTGAATGAGAAATACGGTATTGTTGAAGCAGATTTCTATCGTGCTGAACTTGAAATTGTTGCCGCAGGCCCTGCCCGTGATGTTGGTTTTGACAGAAGCCTGATCGCATCTGCCGCTCATGATGACCGTGTATGTGCTTATCCGGCACTCCGTGCAGAGTTGGATACACTGCATCCTACATATACAACTGTAACCATCCTCACCGACAAGGAAGAAATCGGTTCCGTCGGCAATACAGGCCTTCACTCCGATTATGTTCGCCATTATCTTGAATATCTTGCCGAAAATGCAGGTGTTTCTTATAAAGACATGATCCAGCATGCACTGTGCCTGTCCTCAGATGTCAGTGCTGCCTTTGACCCGACATTCCCTGATGTCTATGAAGCAGGCAACTCCTGCTACCTTGGTAAAGGCTGTGTTCTGACCAAATACACAGGTGCAAGAGGCAAGAGCGGCTCCAGTGACGCCAGTGCAGAGACCATGTCCAAAGTCATCGGTATCATGGAAGCCAACAATGTTTACTGGCAGGCCGGAGAACTTGGCAAAGTCGATGAAGGCGGCGGCGGTACTGTTGCACAGTTCATCGCAGGTATGAACATCGATGTTGTCGATCTGGGCGTACCGGTTATGTCCATGCATGCACCAATGGAAATCGTATCCAAGATGGACGTCTACGAAGCCTACAACGCATTCGTGGCATTCTATAAGTAAAATTGTTTGTGAATACTCAATAGTCCTTGAAGGGAATAAAAATAATCGTCCACAGGCAGAAGCACCTGCCCGTGGACGATTATTTTTATTCCCTGGCTATTCTTTTATCCGGCGTGTGAGAAAGATAACCGGATACTGCCCCTGCAGAGTTTTGTACATATCATTCTCCAAAATTGATGATATTGATTCGGTTTATCTGCTCTCGGATTCTTTAGGGCTGAAAAGGAAGTAACGGTCTTTGTTGGCATCCGGTTCTTCCTGCTCCAGCCATTTCTTGAAGTCGCCGTCTGCATAGTATTTGATTTCTCTGTAACGACAGTCTTCTGCCAGAACCTTCATGGTTGTATGAAGGACGTTGCCGTTGACAATGACCTTGTCACGACGGCCGTCTTCCTGATATTTATCCGGCATTAATGACGGGTCAAGGACTGTGATATGCTCGCCGTCTTCTTCGATACCCACAACAGCGATAAAGTGCCCGCCATGTGAGAATACACCGATATAATCTTCTTCCGGTCTGTCCCCTGCAGAGCATGCAACGGCCATATAGCCTTTCTTCAGATGCGCTCTCAGAAGCTCAGGATCATCTGTGATCACAAGATCCAGGTCAAAGCGTTCTGCAATATACGGTCCAAGGACGGTTAAGTCTGTGCCCGGACTGTGGTTGGCATTGACATTGATGGAAAGTTCCAGACAGTCGATCAATGGGAATTCCCTGCCTGTCATATTCTCAACAACCATACATGAAGCGCAGAGGCCACAGCCCGCATCTCTGACGGTTGTATCTGAACGTCCCAGTTCAGGAAGATCTGTCAGTGTCGGATATGGAACATGGGGATAGTTTGTCTGATTATAGTATCTCATTTTATTATTCACCTCTTCCCCATTATATCATATCTTTTTCCTTTACAAAATATGATTTTAAAGTTATCATATTAGTCATAAGGATTTTGCCCACAGGCATTTCTTCCTGATGCTTGCAGATTGGATTCATATAGATCAGATGCATGCAGATGCTGATGTTTGTCCGGGCAGTACATATACAGGAAGGAGGATTTACATGCAGGAAGGTGAAGCAAGGCGCGAACAGCTTCTGCAGATGCTGAGGGACAGCACAGCTCCTATCTCGGGAAGTGCCCTGGCCCGTTCACTTGGTGTCAGCCGTCAGGTTATTGTTCAGGATATTGCGCTGCTGCGTGCAGTGAATAAGGATATTCTCGCCACAACGAAGGGATATGTTCTGTACAGTCAGCAGACGGAAGCCTGTCACCGGATTTACTGTGTCAACCACAGCGATGATGCCATTGCAGATGAATTGAATACCATTGTTGACAACGGCGGCAAGGTGCTTGATGTCATCATTGAACATGAGATTTACGGGCAAATCATAGCCAATCTCATTCTGGAGAACCGTCGGGATGTGGCAGAATTCTGTGACCGTTTGAAGCATTCCAATGCCAAACCGCTGAATATCATCGCAGGCGGCACCCATTATCACACAGTTGAAGCCCGATCCGAAGTCATGTTGGACAATATCGAATGTGCACTTCGTGAAAAAGGTTACCTTGTTCGCACATAAGGTCAACCTTTTTATTTGGCAAAATCTGACAAGACACATGTGTATACAGGGAGTTTTTCTATGTCAACAATTAAGAAGTTTTTAAATTTGATTTTTATTGACGGTCTGAGCGGCATGGCCCTCGGCCTGTTTTCCACCCTGATTATCGGCACAATCCTCAAACAGGCCGCTGATCTGATCGGCGGCGATTTCGGTTATTATCTGGGTGTTTTTGCCGTTATGGCCCAGCGTCTCACCGGCGCCGGCATCGGTATCGGTGTCGCCTACAAGTATAAATCCTCGACTTATGTCACATTATCTGCCGCTGCCGCAGGTATGATCGGCGCTTATGCAACTGCGATTATCTCCGGTTCCATTCTTTCTGATGGTGCCCTGGTCTACAGCGGTCCCGGCGATCCTCTGTCAGCTTTCATTGCTGCTCTTGCAGGCATTGCTGTTGGTTCTCTCCCTGCCGGCAAAACCAAACTGGACTTATTGATCACCCCTGCTGTCACCATTATCGCGGGCGGTGCAGTGGGCATTATCGTCGGTCCGCCTGTGTCAACGATCATGACACGCCTTGGTGATATCATCAATTGGGGCACGGTTCAGCAACCTCTGATCATGGGCATTGTCGTGTCTGTCATCATGGGTATGGTACTCACCCTTCCCATCAGTTCTGCTGCCCTTGGCATCATCCTCGGGCTCTCAGGTCCTGCTGCCGGTGCTGCCACCATCGGATGCTGCTGCCAGATGATCGGCTTCGCTGTTGCCAGCTTCCGTGAAAACGGCGTTGGCGGCCTGCTTGCACAGGGTATCGGCACTTCCATGCTTCAGGTACCGAATATCATCCGCCATCCCCAGATCTGGATCCCTGAAATTCTCTCATCAGCTATTCTGGGGCCAATTGCCATCAGCCGTTTTGTTGGCATGACCAATAATGCCACCGGAAGCGGTATGGGTACATCCGGCCTGGTAGGACAGATTATGACATGGCAGACAATGACGGCCATTGAAAGTCCGGTTCTCGTCCTGATCAAGATTTTTCTGTTTCATTTTATTCTTCCCGGTCTTCTTACCCTGGTCTTCTCAGAAGCCATGCGTAAGAAAAACTGGATCAAAAGCGGCGATATGAAATTGTCTATTTGACCTTTTGACCCCAACATCATTTGATTCAGAACGCACAAAAAGCGACAGCCTGATCTACACTTTGTATTTCAGGAACTGCCGCTTTTCTTTTCAGTATCGGTTGCATCCGGTTCTCCAAATCTGTATTGCCTGCTATCAGACTTCTCGTTTTATTCAGCCAAAAGCACGTATCCCGGGACTAATCCTCATCCCTTAAAATATCTACAATCTTTAACAGCTTTCTCTTCTCATCTGCCGTACACGCACCGTATTTTCTCAGCATCTCTTCATCCATCATTTCATTCTCTGTGGATTCACCAACCAGATATCCCAATGAAACATTCAGTACAGATGCCAGCTCACATGCCAATGACAGGCTGATATTATTCACTCTGTTATTCTCAATCTTGCTTATATATCCAACACAGGCATCTACAGCTTCCGCCAACTGCTCCTGCGTCATTTTATTCTTCACTCTCAGTTCTTTTACTCTTTTGCCAATCGTCAATTTCACATGCTCTCCGCCTTTTGAAATATAATACAATTATTATATGACTTTAATGCATGTTTTATAATCAAATATAATTCAAGTCCTATGGTAATATATTACAATTTTCAACTACACTATGCTACATATGGGTTGTCGCAGAATTTCCACATTATAACCGTGTATCGAATTAGAGAAGTGACAGATATTATTTTTATCGAATCCATAAATCTGATTCATTTAACATTGTATGTTATCCTGTACAAAATCAGAGCTCAACGACAAAAATAATATTTTATCCCTTTACTTCCACTCTACATTTGTGGTACTTTTGTAGATATGACTTACTTAGGCAAAACATTTGACGAAGAAGTCTAACACAACATCCTATTATTTACAGCAGATTGGAGATAACTATGGCACAACTCAGCGCATTTGATGTATTAGGCCCTAATATGATCGGCCCTTCAAGCTCACATACAGCGGGCGCAGCCGTGATTGCTTATCTCGCCCAGAAGATGATCAACGGCCCTATTATAAAAGCAACATTTACGCTGTATGGTTCCTTTGCCCATACCTATTCCGGCCACGGTACAGACCGCGCGCTTTTAGGCGGGTTACTTGGTTTCCATACAGATGACAAACGTATCCGGGATTCTTTCCGAATCGCATCCGAACGCGGCATTGAATATCATTTTATACCGAATGACACCGTCACCGATATTCACCCAAACTCTGTGGATATCCTGATGGAAAATGAAGCCGGAACAACCATGCTTATCCGTGGTGAATCCCTTGGCGGCGGCAAAGTACGTATTTCCAGGATCAACAATGTTGAAGTTGAATTCACCGGTGAATACAGTTCCGTTATTGTGGTACACCAGGATCAGTTAGGTCTTGTTGCGCATATCACTGCCGTTCTCAGCCATTTCGGAGTCAACATTGCCTTCATGCGTCTGTTCCGCGAATCCAAAGGTCAGACGGCCTACACCCTTGTTGAAGTCGACGGAGACCTTCCGAAGGGTATTAAGGAAATGATCTCTGACAATCATTATGTACACGACGTTATGATCATCGAACCATAATCCGGGAGGAACACAACATGGATTTTAAAAAAGCTGCAGAGTTATTATCTCTCTGCAAAGAATATGACAAACCCATCTCTCAGATCATGATGGATCGTGAATGTGAGATGACAGAAAAGCCTCTGGATGAAATCAGATCCAGAATGGCTGTCTCCCTTCAAATCATGAAGGATGCCACCAAAGAAGCCATCAACCAGCCTTCCCAGTCCATGGGCGGTCTGATTGGCGGTGAAAGCAGAAAACTGTCTGACTTGCAGTCCTCCGGGAAAAATATTGCCGGCAATCTGATTTCCAAAGCGATTGCCTACTCTATGGGTGTGCTGGAAGTCAATGCTTCCATGGGGCTCATCGTTGCCGCACCGACAGCCGGCTCATCCGGTGTTATTCCAGGTGTCCTTCTGGCACTTCAGGAAGAATATGATTTCACCGATGACCAGATCATCGACGCACTCTTCACCTGTTCTGCCATTGGCTATCTTGCCATGCTCAATGCAACCGTTGCCGGTGCCGTCGGCGGATGTCAGGCCGAAATCGGCGTTGCTGCCGCAATGGCCGCTGCCGCTGTTGTCGAGTTAATGGGCGGAACACCGGAACAATGTACAGATGCCGCCTCAACAGTGCTTATGAACATGTTGGGTCTTGTCTGCGACCCGGTGGGTGGCCTGGTAGAATATCCATGCCAGAACCGAAATGCATCCGGTGCATCCAACGCCATTGTGGCCGCTGAAATTTCCCTTGCAGGTATTCACCAGCTGATCCCGCTGGATGAAATGATGGATATCATGTATACCGTCGGAAAAAAACTGCCTGCTGAACTGCGCGAAACGGCCCTTGGCGGATGTGCATTATCCCCAAGTGCCTGCGCAAAATGCAAAATTAAACATTAAATACAGATAGTCTAAAAGACCAGTCCCGTCATTCAACGGAACTGGCCTTTTATATAATAAGCGCTATTCTATTACATGATCAGATAAATAACTGCTGCTGAAATCATGATCTGAATGATGGCAAATCTGAACACAGCCTGTGTGTTGGACCATCCCATCACCTTACGGACATGATCATGCAGCGGTGTTCTTGTATTCACAAGAATCCTGATCTTCAGGAAGCGAAGCAACGATACCTTCAGAAGACCGAGACCGCCGTCCAGAATCAGTACAATCGCTACAGGGATATAAATAAATGGGCTTCCCGTCTTCAGGGCTGCAATACTGATGAAAAAGCCCATGGCCCTTGAACCTGCATCGCCCATCATCAGCTTACTCGGTGTTGCATTAAACCAGAGATAAGCCAGAATACAGATGACAAACAGCAAAATCGTATGGGAGAAGACCGGATCCATTCCCTTGATCTGATCCACCATATACAAACTGATCAATGTGATAATCGTCAGCGTACCGGACAGACCATCCACACCATCACTGCAGTTTGTCACATTGATGGATACCCATACAAGAACAACGGTCAGAATACCGAAGATCACCGGAGGGATCGTGATACTGCCGCCGAAGATTGCAAACTCTACAACGTTGCTGTTAAAGTTCAAAAATGTAATGGCAACCATAACCGCAATGGCGAAATCCAGAAGCCCTTTCTTGAGTTCTCCCCAAGGGGCTCTGGAACAATCGTCCAGAAATCCTGTCATCATGGCAGCTGCCAATAATACAAGGTAAATAATAATCTCTGTATTCAGCTCGCAGAATAAAACAACTGATACGATAAATACAAGGATAAATATAAATCCTGCACCTCTCGGCTTTCCCGCAGACAGGGCACCGTTCACAGCGAACTCTCTTCCCTGATCCTTCGGCAGTCTATCATTGCACTTGACAAGGAGCAGACAGGTCATTATAAAAGCAAATACCAGACCGGCCAGTGCCATTATATTCGCCGGCACACCATTAAACAACATGTTTATCATTAGCTCTTTCCTCTCTCTCATTCTAAATCAGGCCTCTCCGGCATAAAATACATGTCTGCCCGGCAGTCATGCGTCTTATCCGACCCCAGCATATTTCAAAGGCTTCCTTGTAGGTTTCTAGCCAATCAATGCGCCAAGCGCGCCAAAAAGTCCCGCACTTGCAGCTCCCATGATAATACCTGCCAGGAGTACACCGCACATAACAGCCACCACACTGGACTTGAAATCCATATCCAGAAGACTGGCTGCCAGAGTTCCCGTCCAGGCACCTGTTCCCGGAAGCGGAATGCCCACGAATAATAAAAGCGCCACAAACAAACCTCTGCCTGCCTTCGCCTGAAGCTTCTTGCCGCCCTTCTCGCCTTTCTCAAGGCAAAAACTGAAAAATCTGCCGATGACCGGCTTATCAGCTCCCCAGACCAGTATCTTTCTCGCAAACAGAAAGATAAAAGGGACCGGCAGCATATTGCCGATAATGGCTGTGATATAGGCCGGCAAAAACGGAAGTCCTATTCCAGTGGCATAAAGAATGGAGCCGCGGAGTTCAATCAGCGGCACCATTGAAATTAAAAATACAATAATATAATTCATCATCTTTCCTGCACCTCTGCAATTCTACTATAATATCCATCCTACTCAAATCGAACATAAGCTATTCTATCACAAATATGCAGGAAATCAAACCTTTTCATTTAAAGAATCTGCTCTTTAGCTAAATGTAAGCCAAAATGAAGCTTAGCTGACCACATTCTGAGGTCTGCCCTCGTCAAACGCCTGAATATTGGCAGCCAGGATAGACACCAGTCTCTGACGCGTCTCAAGGCCCTTCCAGCCCATATGCGGCGTCAGAATAACATTCGGCATATCATAAAGCGGATTATCCTGTACCGGCGGCTCTGTCTCCTGTACATCCAGACCTGCACCGGCAATTCTTCCCTCTTTCAGCGCTTCGATCAGCGCCGGTTCATCAATAAGGGCACCGCGTCCGGTATTAATAATGTAAGCTGTCGGTTTCATCATGGCAATGGTCTCTTTGTTGATCATATGTCTTGTCTGCGGTGTCAGCGGACAATGCAGACTGATATAATCACTCTGTTTCAGCAATTCTTCAAAGGAAACGTACTTAAGATTATCCTCATCGGCTCTCGGCGTCCTTACATAAGCAAGTACTTTCATGCCAAGGGCCTGTGCCACCTTGATCACTTCACGTCCAATGTTTCCGGCTCCCACAATACCCAGGACCTTGCCATTGACTTCCACATGACTGACCTGCATACATTTCGTAAAATTGCTTCGGTCTCCCCTTGCCAGCATTGCCTGCTGGATCTGCATGGAGGAACTGAGATTCAGAATCATCATAATCGCTGTATGGGCCACACGTTCTGTGCTGTAAGCCGGAATATTGCATACCGTAATACCTCTGGCCCTTGCAGCTTCAATATCGATATTGTTGTATCCTGTTCCGGCCTCACAGATCAACTGAACAGAATCCGGAAAACGGGCAATTGTATCGCCGTCAACGGGCATCTCCTTCGTCACAACAACATCCATCCCCTGCACACGTTCAAGAATCTGATCCTGCTCTGTAGAAGCATATTCCTTGACCTCAGATGATAAAACGGACAGATCCAGCTTGCCATCGTAATTCATCCTCTCTGAATTCAAAACAACCGTCTTTAATCCCATAAAAATCCCCCTTTCAGTAAATTCAGATGGTGCAAAATGCTTCCTTGTTCTTCGAAAACATCTAAATTAACAGTTCACCGCAGGTACGCTTCCGCTGCACAACATCTGCAACGGTACTAAGGCGCTAAAAAACAGCGCCTAAGGACCGGCGATGTTGAACCACCTGCTGCGAACTGTTAATTTAGATGTTTATCCAAGAATAACAAGCGTTTTGCTATTTTCTGAATATCCATAAATCAAGTCATCTCATGAAAATGATTTTCCATATACTTTATTTTAGCAGATTTTATATAAGATTGCCATAGGGAAAGCGGCCGCATTAAATAATAAATCGATTGCGGTTCAAAAACTAAAAATGGGATTCCAAAAGAGCACCTGTGCTGAATTGCTCTTTTGAAATCCCAATATTAATACTTATGACCGCAATCATTTCATTATTCAGCGGCCGCTCTATTTCACGCCGTGACTCAGGATAAATTGCTTCCACGGCTCAATCTTATCCGCCTGCAAATGAACACCATCAAAGGTGGAATCGGCTTTTAATGCACCGTTCTCATCATCCAGAACTTCATTATAATCCAGATAAAAAATCGTCTTGTTGTCCGCCAGTTTTTTAAGCCACTTATTGCGGGCGTTGATTTCTGTATTGTTGATCACTGTACCCTCTGCATCCTTCTCGGCGGATACATGAATAATAGACTCCACGAAGATCAACGCATTCGGCTGAAGTTCCCTGATACGCGCCACAACCTTTTTGAACTGCTGGTAATAGGTTTCCGCTGTACCGGTTCCCAGTTCATTCACTCCCAACATGATATAAACTTTGCCGAACTGTTTATTCTGAAGTTCCTCATCAATGGTCCTGTCTTCATCATCCGGCACCACATCCATGATATCCCAGATGTTAGTTCCAGTCTTAACATAGTACGTCGTATTCTCCCATCCCGAATACATTTTCAATGTATCCGTTCTGGAATCACCGATAAACACCGCATCATCCAGATAACTCTGATCCACATCCGTAAACGGTCCGCCTTTTTTGGCGGCCTGCTGTTCCTTCGTTCCCTGGGCATCCGCTTTCAGCAGTGTCGAATGCTCTGCTGCCTTCTGGGTCCATGTACCAAGGACATCCGCCGCCGTTGCCTTCCCTGTATAATTCTTATAGGCCTCGATCGCACGCTGTCCGCCAAAGTAAGGGCCGCCAATAAGGCAACAGATGATCAAAAGCATCGTCATCGGGTACTTTCTGGCCCAATCGATCCATCCACGCATCCTCTGCACCTCCTAAAATCTGAAATATAAAAACGGATTGCTGGCTGCTGTCTGCATCTTATAGACACACAGACCAAACAGGACAAGGAGAATAAAAATTGTCAGCGGCCTGTTCTTATTCTCACGGTATTTCCCATAAGGCCACGCCGTCGAAAAGATAAAGGCCAACACCAGATAAATGCCATACTGCCGTACAGTCTGCCCAAACAGATCCAGATTCATTGTCCAGTAACCGGCATCACTCAAATGTCCGAACATCTGCATCAGATAGTTTTTGACTGCACTCAGATTATCCGATGCAAAAATTACCCATCCGGTCACCACTGCCGGAAATGTGAAACACCATCCGACAACAGGATATTTCTCAAAAAATCTCAGCAAAAACAGCTTTTCTATCATCAACAGGACAAAATAATACATGCCCCACAGAATAAAGTTCCATCCGGCGCCATGCCATAACCCGGTCAAAGACCAGACCACAAACATATTGAACAGCATTCTGACTTTGCCGTGACGGCTGCCGCCGAGAGGAATATAGACATAATTCTTAAACCATCCGCTGAGAGTCATATGCCAGCGACGCCAGAAATCTGTAACAGAAGTCGCCATATACGGATGCCGAAAGTTTCTGGGAATTCGAAATCCCAGCATTTCTCCAAGCCCCATAGCCATCATAGAATAGCCCTGGAAGTCAAAATAAATCTGAAAGGTATATCCCAGTGCTCCCAGCCAGACCATTGGAACAGACGCTGCACTGACACCTGCCGTCTGAACCTGATTCCACAAAGTCCCAAAGGTATTCGCCAACAGCATCTTCAGGCTCAGACCAATGATAAAGGTCTTAATACCATTTTCCATATGGCGCCAGCTCAAAACACGCTTTTTCAGCTGCGCTGACACATCATGATACAATACAATCGGACCGGCGATCAACTGAGGAAACATACTCAGAAAAGCGCCCAGATCAACAAAACGTTCCTCCGGCTTCACCTGACCTCTGTAAACATCAATGGCATAAGCTGCAATCTGGAAAGTATAGAAACTGATGCCTAAAGGCAGCGATACCTCCGGTGCATTCACATGGGGCAGCTTCACACTGCTTCCCCTGTCCGCCAGCCAGACGGCCAGATGATTCCAGTTGGCTACAAAAAAATCCATATATTTAAATATAAACAGCATGCCAAAGCCATACACAAGCATGACCACCAGACAAATCCTCTGACATTTCCGGCTTTTTCCCTGGGAATACCTGGTCAATGCGTAATGGATCACCAGCGAAACAAGAATCAGCCAGAAAAACCGATGTTCACCATAGGCATAAAAAAACAGGCTTCCCAAAAACAGTATCAGGTTGCCATATTTTTTCGGAACAGTATAATAAATCAACAAAAAAATCGGCATAAACAGAAATATGAATTCTATACTGCAAAATAACATCGTCTTACAAATCCTTTCTGTAACTGTTATTTCAAGCCGGACACGCACACAACTTGATCAGCATTGACTATCATACCACTGAATACGCCGAAAAAAAACCTTTTTTTACGCTATTTTTGATTTATGATTCAAATTTGCCAAGGAATTCCTTCATTCGAGGATTTTCTGAATTAAACACGTCTTCCGGTTTGCCTTCCTCAACGATCACACCCTTGTCCATGAAAACCACATAATCCGACACATTTTTGGCGAAATTCATCTCATGGGTAACAATGACCATTGTCATCTTTTCTGCTGCCAGATTCTTAATAATCTTCAGGATCTCACCTGTCAGCTCCGGATCCAGCGCAGATGTCGGTTCATCGAAGAACAAAATCTTCGGTTTCATTGCCAGTGCTCTTGCAATAGATACTCTCTGCTGCTGACCGCCGGACAGCTGATAAGGATAGGCATTCTCCTTGTCCTCAAGGCCCATTTTCTTCAAAAGTTCTCTTGCCTCTGCATAAACTTCGGATTTATTTCTTTTCTGCACTCTCAATGGGGCATCCGTAATGTTTTTTATGACGGAATAATGCGGAAACAGATTGAAATTCTGGAAAACAAGTCCATAGTAACTATGGATCTTCTTCAAATCCGCCGCCTTGGCATACACTGCATGTCCGTCCTTGCTGAAAGCCGCCTTATCCCCAAGATAAATAATCTCTCCGTCATCAATGGTCTCAAGCATCGTCGCGCACCGCAGCATGGTAGACTTACCGGAACCGGAGGGCCCGATAATACTCAAAACTTCACCTTCATCCACATGAATAGATATATCTTTCAGGACTTCCTGCCCATCAAAGCTTTTCTTAATATGGTTCATTTCCAGTAAACGCATGGGCTCTCCTCCTATCTGTAATAATCCATTTTCTTTTCAAGATAATCAAAAAATACCGCCACAATCAGATTGAAAATGTAATAAAAAATACCCGCCACAATAAACGGAACAACGGATGACTGGGAAGCCACCAGCTGTTTCGTCACGGTAAATACTTCTGCTACCGCCAATGTAAAAGCCAGAGATGTATCCTTGACCAGGGTAATGGTTTCATTGGCTACCGGCGGAATAATCCGCTTGATGACCTGAGGCATCACAATATAGGCAAATGTCTGTGTTTTGCTGTATCCCAGCATTCTGGCCGCCTCGTACTGACCAACCGGGATTGCTGCAATGCCGGATCTGTAAATCTCTGCAAAATAAGCGGCATAATTTAAAGCAAAGCCGATCAGGACAGCTTTCAGGCGGTAAGATGGCGTGATCTGCATCCCGAAAATAAAAAAAGGGCCAAAATATACAACAAGCAGCTGCAGCATCAATGGTGTACCACGCATGACAGAAATATAAAATTTGGCAATCACTGACAATATCGGATTCTTTGACATACGAATCAGGGCCAGACCAAGGCCGAGAATCAGCGATGTAATCAGTGTAACAAAAAAGATTTCCATCGTGATACCCATACTGCCAAATAACTGTTGGACAATCTGCATGACCGTCATTCTCATTTCCTCCTTTATAAGAGCAAAAGAACTGCCGCAAAATCAATTGATGAATTTTGCAGCAGCCAAGATGCTCTATTCAATTCTTATTCATTGTCACTAATACAGATATTGGCTGTATTGATGGATGGATACTTCGCTGCAATCTTATCTACAGTGCCGTCTTTCTCCATTTCAAGTAATGTAGACCATACCTGATCTCTCAATTCATCATTGCCTTTCTTAAAAGCAATGCCATACTGTTCCTGTGAAATCACATCATCAAGGATCACAATATTGTCATTCTGGGCCTGCTTCGTCAGCGCAACACCTTCATCCATGGCAACGGCATCTGCGGAACCTGCTTCAAGCTCCATCAGCGCGCTCTCATAATCCGGTACCTGTGTCAGGCTGCCGAAAGAATCTGCCAAAGCCTTGATATCTGTGTTTTCTTCATCCTGAAGCGCTGCCAGTGCTGAAGAATCCGCCTGAACAAGGACATTCTTGCCTGCAAGATCAGCTGCCTTTTTGATGCCGCTGTTCTTGTTCACTGCAAATACCTGTGTATTGTTGATATAAGCCGGTGTCCATGTATAATCATCTTCACGGCCATTCATCGTAAAGCCGTTCCAGATACAGTCAATGGAACCTCCATTTAATTCGATATTCTTGGCATCCCAGTCGATTGGTGTCTTCACAAGTTCCCAACCATTTCTGTCACAGACTTCCTGCGCCAGATCCAGATCAAAACCGACATACTCGCCATTCTCCTGATAACCATATGGCGGGAAGCTGGCATCAAAGCCAACGGTAAATGTCTTGCCATTACCGGCCGTCTCAGTACCGGCTGCCTCGGTTCCGGCAGTTTCCGTTCCCACTTTCTCCGTGCTTGCCGCAGCACTTTCTGTTGTTGACTTCGCGCCTGTATCACTGCTTCCACAGCCTGTTAACAAACATCCCATGGCTAATACTGCAGCCATGCATAAAGCTAAACCCTTTTTCATAAATGCCTCCATCTTACGTTTTCACGGTTCGTTCTCTTTACTTTACTAACGTGTTATCATGATAACATACGAATATGTTTTTGTCAAGAAAAGCAAAACGCATTTCTACCCGTTCTGAAAAAAGCACCAATTGTCTTTTCAATCAATGTGGACTACCCATTGTCTAAAGCCAATGGGCTTCCTGCTTCACAGACCTCGTGACCTAC
>OLRG01000432.1_pt1 | contig 41423 bp, 39 predicted proteins | sample 1672331 | NCBI WGS metagenome assembly OLRG01 (sample SAMEA3136672, study PRJEB25190) | human gut metagenome
GGACTTATACTGTTGTCAATGTGAAAACAGGTCAATAGAGGAAATGAACATGGATGACAGAAAGCAACAATTAAAATTGAATAATCGTGGCCTGACCCTGGTAGAGTTAATTGCAGCCATTGCCATTATTGGCATATTTGGAGCGGTGATAGCCTCATTTATTACATCCGGTATGAATTTTTACAGGCATGTATCTGACACATCTGCCGTGCAGAGAAGTATGCAGAATACGTTGGAAAGTATCGAGAACCTTGTGATCGATACGAATGATACGATCCAATATCAGGTGGGCGGCGTGGCTGCAGAGAATGATTTTGGCCAGGAAAATCAGTCAGAAAAGCTGCTTGTGATGAAAAGTATCCGTGAAGACAGCAGCGGGGCTGAGAATGAAGTTGTAGATGTACTGAGATGGAGACCGGATGAAAAAAAGCTGTATTATACACGCAATCCCAAAAAACAGGGCACGACATACGGTGAAGTGCTGGCGGACAATGTGGTCGGTTTCAATGTGGATATCAGTCATGCAGGAACGGAAGGCGTGGTACATTTTCAATTAACCATAACGAAACGTGGAGAAACAGTATCACAGACGTATACGGCGGCATTAAGAAACAAGATAAAAATAAATTCGGAATCTTAAGAAACAGGATAGAAAGATGAAAATAGAAATAAAGGAGGCTTCTGTATGAAGCACAAAGTGAAAAACAGAATGATTAAAGGTGTATCGCTGGCATTGGCAGCGACTGCAGTCACCGGCCTTCTTTTGCAGACGACCATGTCTGTTCAGGCAGCGACAGCCATGCCGGGCATTGAGACGATTATCAAAGACAATTCAGAAGATCAGCCGTTCAGGATTCTTGAGTTGGTGGAAAACAGCGCAGACGCTGAAATGGGGTATTATGTTTCCGGGCAGGAACCTTCTGTGAAACTGTATACCTATCAGTATGAAGATGAGGAGGGCCATGTTCAGAATGTTCATTTTCAAAATCTGGAGGAAGGTCTTAGCAAGCTTCCTGAGGGTGAACGAAAAGAATTTGCCATGAATGTGCGCCTGAAAGAAGATGGAACGATTGATGAATCCGGGAGCACAGGGATTCAGCGTATAAATAGGACAGCAGAGGCTTCGGATAGTGCGCCGTTGTCTTATACAACATATAAAGAAAAATATTTTTTGGAATCGTCTGATCAAGCGGATGACTGGAAAAAAATTGAACTGACTGATATGCAGGGAAAATCCAGAACAGATACAGTGAAAACAAAGGGCGTATATAAGGAAAACAAGGGTGGTACCGGCGACTATACAAAAGAAGAGCAGCAGTATTATCCGATCCGAAATGATGTGGACAGCGACAAGCAGCAGACGGAGAAATATCGGGAAAATATTCAGAATTTTTCTTATATTGAAGCGGATAATGATCGGGCACCGTATTTCCTGACATTTGCATCTGTGGATAATTCAGAGGTGAATGCGGCGTTTACAGAGGATTCTGAGACGGCCCGGGCAGCACAGAAAAATATTCAGGCTGAGTATGATTACGAGAATGGTTATTATGGCTATTATGAGAATGTATATGCTGATCTGAACAGCGAGATGGCAGAGCATATTATCAATGGCCAGTATACGTTTCCGGGGGAAAATCCGACGGTGGATACAAGCAAAGCGATTGCTCTGAAGGCTGATTCGACACAGACATCTGAGGAAGGTGCCGCGGTGGAGCCATTAGGCGGCATCGTGGATTCCAGTACTGCAGGGAAACAGGAAAATCCGTATATTTATCTTGGAAGAAATATAGATACCTATCCATACTACCAGTATGCACTTGTAGGGGATTTGCAATACGTGGTTCAGGCGGCAAACAGCGAGGCTTCGGAAGAAAGTCAGGTGAAGATCACACTGGAAGACGATCAGTACTGGTATTGTGAGTACAATGCAGAGAATGGCAGCTGGTCGAAAACAGTACTTTCTATTGTGACAGGACGACAGGCAGTCAGCCGTGATGATGTTCAGAAGCTGCCGGATAATCTGGGCTATAATTATTATTACAGGGTTTCCCAGGCGTGGTTTTGCTGCAGGGCAAGTGAAGATGCGGCTGATGATCCCGGGGCTTGCAGTTATTATGGTTGGTATTATCCGAATTATCCATCAGGAGAAGAAAATTACCTTCCGGTAACAGGGGCGGACGGATGGGCTGCAACCCATTATATTTCAGCAGCAGAATATACACTGACACCGGGGACAGGAAGTTATGATTTCGTTCCAGGCGGTGATACCGAGGCCTCTGTTCAGGTAAATCAGGTTTATTATCAGGGGGGGTATGCAAATAATGACTGGCTGAAATGTTATGTTTTCTATCTGGATCCCTCGGAGAATGCCGCTGCTTTTGATCAATTCCATATAGAAGTTGATACGCGAAGTGCTTCTGATTGGACAAAGGCTGTTTATGCGCCTGGGATAGATTCAGACAGTTCGCAGACACTTCTGGAAGAAGCCGGAGATATTGATCTGAAAGATTATGATCTTGTTTATATTAATGGACGTTTATCTCCGGAGACAGCCGATAAGATAGCCGAATCACAGATTGCATGTATTGTCAATGCAGATCGTGCCATTGATGATCTATTCAATACAACCTTTGCAGCTTATCTGCAAAAGGATGATGCGGACGGCAGCTATGTGAATTATCAGTTTTACTTTTACAAAAATCTGTTTGCAAAAGCATCCACGGATAGCTCCGATGAGCAAACAGACAGCAGAAGTCTGGTGAATAAGTATCTGAAAACGCAGTTTAAGGGAACAAAGACGGCTGGTTTTGAGCCTATCACAAAGTACATTGAGCAGGAAAATCAGTATCGTGCCCTGGGTGAAAAGGATGAAGAGGGAAACAGCAGCCGGTTGGAACCGCTCAGCACGGAATTGTCAATGGCCAGAGCCATGGAATATGTAATCAACTATCAGTACAAGCGAAATGTTGTCAGCAAGGACAAGATTAAAGTGCTGGAGATCATGCCGGATAATAATAGTCATGACTACACGGATTTGAGCAGTAAAGTGTATGAGTGGCTTGGTTTGGAGGATAAGGCACCGAAGGCGACGTTTACAGTCTGCTGTGAGCAGAATTATTTTGGCGTCAATAATCTTTCTGATTCAAATACGGGTTCTTATTGGCATTCGCAGTATAATAATAATGCAAATGACAAGTTTACCCATCCGGAAGGAAAGCATTTTATTACAGTGACTTTTGAGCAGCCGGTAGATGTCAGCGGCTTTGTCTATACGCCAAGGCAGGACAGCGGCTGGAACGGCAAACAAAATGGTGTTCTTAAGAATTGGACTGTTCAATTGCTGGATCAAGATGGCAGTACAATTGAAACAAAAAGCGGAACAACATCCTGTTCAGAAGAGAACAGGTCAACACAGACCATTAATTTTGATGAAACGGCTGCAAATGTGAAAGAAATGAAATTGTATTTCGACAGCGCACTTGTAGATGGTGGAAAAAACCGTTGTGCTTCCTGCGCTGAACTGGGTATTTTATATGGCAATGTACAGGTGACTTCTATGACAGCGGCTGAGTTTGTGGGACATGTGGATGATATCACCTCTGAGTACGATATGGTCTATATAGACGGCACAAAGAACGGCAGCAGTAATTCTTTTCTTACAGGTTCCGGAGAACTGTGCTACAGTCATGTGGGAGCCGGAGAGGGAATTACTTCTGCGAATAAACCTGCTAATTTACTGAAATTACTTGGCCAGCTGGATGTTGAATATGACCAGAATTGGGTTGGCAGCGGTGGTATACGGAGATTTTCACCCATTAATACTTATGGTGAAAATGGCGGCGGTTATTTCAGAGGTTCAGGTAATGACATGACGGCACAGCAATGTGAGGAACTGTTGGATTTTGTTAAGAGTGGCTATCCGGTTATTGTGGGAACCGGATTACTGTCAGGCACAGCAGTCAATACCAATAAAGTAGACAATGCTTCTTACTATTATGAATTCCTGACAAAAGCGGTGAATTATGAGAATGTCGTCAGTGCAGATACGTTGGCGGGCGGTACTGCGAATCTAGCGTTTTTTGCGAATCTGACGAAACCAACCATTATATTTGCTGAAAATGGAAAACCAGCTGAACCGGAGAGGCTGAACGCCAGCGGCGGTGATTATGTGGATGGCGAATTGAAATATGTCTTTACGATCGGCAATGATTCAGATGCTTCACCGGCATTAACGACGTATGATTGCAAGTTGTATCTGGATCTGAATTTTGACGGTAATCTGTCTGATAAAGAAGAACAGGAAAAGTATATCGTTATTCAGGATGAAAATGGCAAGGTTGCAGCTCAGGTTGATGATGGCAGCGGGAATTATCACTATGAATTGCAGGCAGGAAGACAGTATACCTTAACAAGAAAACTGCCGTCGGATTATTTCAAGCTGATCACATGGAAAATGGAAGTGTCCAGCAATCAGAATGATTATATTCATGCATCTGAAACAGGGTATGCCAAGCAGAAAAATAGCGGTGATCCTCAGGTGATCAATGTGCTGCAGATTGTACCAAGCCGATGCACATGGACACTGACAACAAATGAAAAATTCAAACAGAAAATTGCAGAAGTCAATAAACAGGGTGATTTTCAGATTCAAGTGACACAGACAACGGTTTCAGCTGTTAATGCCATGAAAAAGGGAGAGATGGAAGAACTTCTGGGCAGGCAGCAGATGCTGGTTATCGGTTTTGCAGATGTGTATGACGATATTTCTGATAATAATGGACAGGTACAGGCGATTCTCACCTTTATTCGTTCAGGGAAGAGTGTCTTATTTGCACATGATACAACTTCCTATATTAATTATGATTATAATAAAATGTATTCCAAAATTGCGACAAGTAAGTATAACAGCAATGCGTATACACAGGATGGCGATGAGAATACAGCTGTAAGATATGATAATTATCTGATGAATACAGTTAAGAATCCAACCTGGGGACTTTCATTGAACACGATCCTCCGTTCAGTCGTAGGTATGGACAGGTATGGTATCACCTCAGATGCACAGCTGAGTGATGGCAGTCAAATATCAACTGTGATAAAAAAAGGACAGGCTATCAGCAATTCAGTAACATTAAAGGAACTGATGGAAAAAGCCGGAGATATCGCATGGCAGACAAATGGCGGAAGAAGTACAAGCTATGCCCAGACTCAGGCGTACAGCAACTTGGTTGTACAGGGGAATGACGGTGCTCAGGCTTTCCAGGCTACAAAGGTCAATGAGGGCGCGATTACCCAGTATCCTTATCAGATGGCGGATACCATTTCCATATCTCAGACACATGGACAGTACTATCAGCTGGGGTTGGAGCAGGACAGTGATATTAACGGCAACAGTGACGGCAAAACAGATGTGGTTGTGTGGTATTGCCTGACAGGCAGCAGTTATTCCAATTCGTCGAATGATGCAAGAAATAATTACTATTTCTATAGCAAAGGCAATGTCATTTATACCGGCGCCGGTCATAGTACCGTGAATCAGGATGAAGAGATTGAGCTTTTTATCAATGCCATGGTAGCGGCAGCTAATGTAACAGCCGTTGATCCGGATATTGATTTTGTGGATACGCTCAGTCCGAATGCAGATACGGAGACAACCCGTTATTATGCAACAGATCAGACGTCATGGTCTGAGGATGGGAATAATGTGCTTGAGGACAGCATGGATTTCTATGTGAATGTCAAAGATTATAACATGGTCAGTGCGGATTTGAATCAGGCAGATCTGGATAATCAGGAAATGACGCTGGAGTTCTTTATTGACAGTGATAAGGGAGCAGTACAGGAGGGAACACCGACGACATCGAAGCTTCAAAACATTACAGAAGCTGTGGACAGTCTGACAGATTATGACGGTGCAGTAACGAAAGTGGGTTCGGATCACAAATTCCATTTGGAGCAGAACAATGCATTTAAACTGACGTTATCTGATCCGGAGCAGTATTTAAGAACAACAACAGGATCGGCAACTTCTGGAAAGAAGAACAGTTACAGAACAGATTGTAAATTGTATGTCAAAGTGACAAGCACGGTTTATTTGTACGGTGAGCCAAAGACAAGTACATCCTGGGCCAGCATTGATCTGAAGCAGCGTCAGTTATTTGAACTGAACTAAAGCGGATGAAAAACTTTAAAAAAACTTAAAAATATATGTTTAAAATAAAAATATGCTATTGACATTGAAATGTTGAGGTGTTAAAATGTATAGAGTTGTGTGATAGACACAACATCCGTACGAGAAAGCAGAGTACTCACTCTCACCTTAGCATTTCAGATGACTTGGGTTCATATTTAAGTATTTTACACATTACGTGTCTTAAATGGTGAGTAGTTTTCTGCTCACCATTTTTCAGTTTAATGTTATGAATAAAAGTCATGAGACATGGAGGTGTCAATTATTAGCGAATTAATGATTAATGAGCAGATCAGAGATCGGGAGATCCGACTGATTGGGGAAGACGGCGAACAGTTAGGTATCATGTCAGCCAGAGATGCAATGAAATTAGCCAGAGAGGCGAATCTGGATCTGGTGAAGATCGCTCCGACAGCCAAACCACCTGTATGCAAGATTATCGACTACGGCAAGTACAGATATGAGCAGGCGCGCAGAGAGAAGGAAGCACGCAAGAAACAGAAGACCATCGAAGTGAAAGAGATTCGTTTGTCACCGAACATCGATACGAATGACCTGAATACAAAGGTGAATCAGGCAAGAAAGTTTGTATCAGGCGGCAATAAGGTCAAAGTTGCTGTTCGTTTCAGAGGACGAGAGCTGGCCCATACAGCAGTCGGCAAGACGATTCTGGAAGATTTTGCTCAGAAGTTATCAGACATTGCGGTAATTGATAAACCTGCCAAGCTGGAAGGTAAGAGCATGGTTATGTTTTTAGTTGAAAAACGTAATTAGACCATTTTCATATTAAGGAGGACATTAAAATGCCAAAGGTAAAAACAAGTAGAGCAGCTGCAAAGCGTTTCAAAAAAACAGGTACTGGTCAGTTAAAGAGAATGAAAGCTTATAAGAGCCACATCTTAACAAAGAAATCTGCAAAGAGAAAGAGAAATCTCAGACATGCAGCTATGACAGATTCAACTAACGCAAAGGTAATGAAGAAGATTTTACCTTACCTGTAATAGAAACGGAGGAACGACAAAATGGCAAGAATTAAAGGCGGCTTAAACGCTAAGAAGAAACATAACAGAGTTTTAAAACTGGCTAAAGGTTACAGAGGTGCCAGATCTAAACAGTATAGAGTAGCAAAACAGTCCGTAATGAGAGCTTTAACAAGTTCTTATGCAGGCAGAAAACAGAGAAAACGTCAGTTCAGACAGCTTTGGATCGCAAGAATCAACGCAGCTGCAAGAATGAACGGTTTATCTTACAGCAAACTGATGCATGGTCTTAAGCTTGCAGGTGTTGAAGTCAACAGAAAGATGCTTTCTGAAATGGCTATCAGCGATGCAGCAGCTTTCACAGCATTATGTGAAACAGCAAAGGCTAAACTTGCTTAATCAGAATTAAGAATACGATAGAAGAGCATTCCGATAGATGTCGGGATGCTCTTTTTTTTCAAAAGACAGAAGTTACCCTGAAACAGGCAGCGAAAATCAGATAGAGTGAAAACATAGAAAAAGAACTCCCAGAGGAATGCCAACGGGCATTTCCTCCGGGAGTTCCAGAGATTAACTATATCTTATAGATCAAACAATCTATAAACTCGAAATATTAGTTCTCGTAGCCGTGTGCTTCACCAACACCTGTTGGGTTGCATTTAGCCATTGCAAGGTACATAGCGTCACGAGCTTCGATAGCCTTATCAGCCTTGTCACCGCTGTAATCATAGAAGCCTTTGCCTGTCTTAACACCGTAGTTGCCAGCCTGGTAAATTGCTTCGAATTCACCTGATGGATACTTAGCGTCTGAAAGGTCTTCCCAAAGATATGTAGCGATGTGATGATGAACATCAAGACCACCCTGGTCAACAACTTCGCAAGGTCCAAGGCAGGCATAACGGAAGCCAAGGCCGTACTTCATAGCGCCATCAACGTCTTTGTAGTCACCGATACCCTGTTCAACGATGTAAACAGCTTCACGAAGGATAGCAGCCTGAATTCTGTTGCCGATGAAGCCAAGAGCATCTTTCTTAACGTAGATAGGTTTCTTGCCAATCTTTAAGGACAGCTGGTAAACTGTATCAGCGATTTCCTGCTTTGTCTCATCGTTGTTGATAACTTCGATCAGAGGAACGATGTGAGGTGGGTTGAACCAATGCATACCGCAAGCTCTTGTCTTATCTTTGCAGTTAGCGAAAATCTTGTTGATAGAAAGACCGGATGTGTTAGTAGCAAGGATACAGTCAGGGGATACAACAGCTTCTGCCTTTACCCAGAAATCCTGTTTAACGTCAAGTCTTTCAAGAACGGATTCAACGATGATATCGCAGTCTTTAAGACCATTGATATCGCCTGTAAAGCTGAGCTTTGTCTTGATCTCAGCAGACTGCTCTGCTGTGATATCACCAGCTTCAACTAAGCTTGCCTGGTTGATCTCTACAAGATGTTTACCTCTTTCAAGACCTGCTTCAAATGCATCATAAATGATAACTGTGTAACCATACTGTGCGAAAATCTGAGCCATGGAAGCGCCCATTGTACCTGCACCAGCAATACCAACTACTTTAATTTCGTCGAGTGTCATAATTAAGTCTCCCTTCATATATGTAATATATGTTTTCCATTTATTATTATAGTAAATTGTACCAATAATGTCAAATGTTGATTTCAAAGTGCTGTAAATTTTTATCAAACATGATATAATGAGCGTTAGCGAGCGGGAGCAAGCAATGCTTGTTCATCGCGAGCGGCGAATGGCGATCATGATAGCTGCGTATGCAGCGTCAAGCACCAAAGGTGCGAATCATGATATACTAGGCATATAAAAAACGAATGATTAAGAAAACAGGAGGAGCAGTGATGTATAAAGTAGAAATTCATGTTCAGGAAAAGGGCAGAAAAGAGAAGAAGGAGACTTTTGTGATCGGAGATATTGATTCCTCTGCCTATCATGATGAGATGAATGCGGTTTCAGATTATCTGTACGGACTTGATATTCCCTTCGATGTGGATGCGGACGGCGATATGATGATTGATGATATTTTGATCAGTTTGTCGGAAGAGGAAGATTTTGAACAGTCTTTTACAGCAGGAAAGACGACATATCTTGTTCAGGGAAAGAAAGAGGATTAGCATGGAGGCGTTTTATGCAGCAATGTATCATAAGCTAAGTGCATATACGACAAAAAGCTTCATATATCGGGGAATGAACACCTGATATATGAAGCTTTTGTGCGCTTAATGATTAAAGCTGCAGTGCCTTTCTGACAGAAGGAATGATCAGACCGGCCACAAGGCCGATAAGCAAACCTGTAATGATGCCGGCGATCATAAGTACCGGGAGATAGAAAAGCAGATTCAGGTTCTTGACAACGAATACAGCCACCAGAATCTGGCCAATGTTGTGGCTGATGCCGCCGGCAACACTGACACTTATCGTGGAGAGACCTTTGATCCTGCGGCAGAGAACCATCACTGCGAAGCTCAGAAGTCCCCCGGTGATACTGTAGAGCAGAGCGGCCATATTGCCGAATGTAAAGGATACAAGCAGAATACGTACAACGGAAATCATCAGTGCCTGTCTGGCATTCAGCAGATACAGGGCCACAACGACCACCAGATTGGCCAGTCCGAGCTTGATGCCGGGAATGCCGAAGTTAAATGGAATCAGTACTTCTACATAGCTGAGAATCATTGCCAATGCAACCAGAAGTGCTGAAATAGTCAGTTTTTTTGTCATAATGAAAAACTCCTTATTGTGTCACTACATCGACGTCAGATACTTCGCCGCCGGTAATCTCAACCACCAGCTCATGAGGCAGACAGATGATCGTTTCATGGCCGGCATGAATGGCTGCGTGCTGGACACAGTATTGATCCGGACAATCGGCATCCGCCATGTGGACGCTGCCATTCTCAATGACCACTTTGTTGTAGCCTTTAGCGTCATTGATCTCAATGGTACGGGACTGATCCAGGGGATAAGTGCCGTAGATCTCACCGCCAATTGTGATGGTGACGGATGCTCCGGTCTGATGCTGAAGAAACTGTGTCACACCCAGGCCGATCAGGGCAATAACGAGTAAAACGCCGATCAGGATAAAATCTTTCTTTTTAGGCATGGGAAATCTCCAATTCTTTTTTTGCTTCTTATATTATAGGTGATGGCAAAAGATATGTCAAAGATAAGTCATCGGTATTAATGAGAAATAACGTTCAGTAAGTACCCAAAGGGAATGTTTTGTAAAAACAATATACAATTTAAAAAATTTAAAAAAATACGAAAAATATTGTTGACAGAAGATGAAACAAATGATATGATATTACTTGTGAGCGGCATAGACGCTTGCGATTATCTAAAACGCAGTTGTGGCGGAATTGGCATACGCGCTAGACTAAGGATCTAGTCTGGGTTAACTGGGTACGGGTTCAAGTCCCGTCAACTGCATAGAAGCGGTTTCCATATGGAAGCCGCTTTTTTCGCGTCAATAGTAAGCTAAAGTGCACAATTGGTTCTATTTTGTAACCAACGGATTTCTCTTCCATAATAATATGACAGGAGGGAAAATGGATGCTTAAAAATTGTGTATTTAAAGATTCTGTGAATACAAGAAAGTGGATGGTCAATGCTGGCATTCGAGCTGTTAAAACAATGGCGCAGACAGCAGTGGCGGTTATGGGAACCAGTACAGTTTTGTCAGCTATTGACTGGCGGATGGTTTTGTCTTCTGCTATTGTGGCAGCAATTGTCAGTATATTGACGTCAGTGGCAGGCCTTCCGGAAGCTCCTTGTGAGGGAGAGTGACTCATCAGGATAAATGGGTGAAAAATAGCAATTTGCATAGAGATTTGACCTTGATTACAGACGAAGAATAGGATATTATATTATAAGCTGGATCAACGAGCAAAATTCACCGAAATTACATGACGGTGATGCATCCGTGTAAAAGATAACGGCCGCTTCGGCGGCCATAGTGAATAAAGGAGAGACGAAGTTATGGGTAAGACAGTAAGAACAAGATTTGCTCCAAGTCCGACAGGAAGAATGCATGTGGGTAACTTAAGAACAGCATTATATGCGTATCTGATCGCGAAGCATGAGGGCGGACAGTTTTTATTAAGAATAGAAGATACAGACCAGGAGAGAGAGATGGAAGGTGCGGTAGATATCATTTATCGTACACTGGCCAGCACAGGTCTGATCCATGATGAAGGCCCGGATAAGGATGGCGGCGTAGGCCCTTATGTTCAGAGTGAGAGACAGGCGCAGGGCATTTATCTTGAGTATGCGAAGAAACTGATTGACAAGGGCGAAGCTTATTACTGCTTCTGCGATGAAGAGCGCCTTGCAACGCTGCATACAACCGTGAATGGCAAAGAGATTTTTCACTATGACAAGCATTGTCTGCATCTGAGCAAGGAAGAAGTTGAAGCCAAGCTGGCAGCAGGTGTACCTTATGTTATCAGACAGAACAATCCTGTTGAAGGCACAACTACTTTCCATGATGAGATTTATGGCGATATCACCGTGCCGAATGCAGAATTGGATGATATGATCCTGATCAAGTCCGATGGTTTTCCTACATACAACTTTGCGAATGTTGTGGATGACCATTTGATGGGCATTACACATGTTGTCAGAGGTAATGAATATCTTTCTTCTTCTCCGAAGTACAATCGTCTGTATGATGCATTCGGATGGGAAGTACCGGTTTATGTGCATTGTCCGCTGATCACCAATGAGGAACACAAGAAGCTCAGTAAGAGAAGTGGTCATGCTTCCTATGAAGATCTTATTGACCAGGGATTTCTGACAGAGTCGGTTATTAACTTTGTGGCACTTCTCGGATGGAGTCCTGAGGACAACAATGAATTCTTTACACTGGATGAACTGGTGAAGGAATTTGATTATCATCATATGAGCAAGACCCCGGCTGTTTTTGATATGACAAAACTTCGCTGGATGAATGGTGAGTATCTGAAGAAGATGGATTTTGACAAGTTCTATGAGATGGCACTGCCGCATATGAAGGAAGTTGTTTCAAGGAATGTGAACTTTGAGAAGCTGGCATCTATGATCAAGACACGTATCGAGATCTGGGCAGATATCAAGGATCAGATCGATTTTATCGAACAGGTACCGGATTATGATATCAATATGTACGTACACAAGAAGAATAAGACAAATCTTGAGAATTCTCTGGAAGTGCTGAAGGAAGTGCAGCCTTTACTGGAGAAACAGGAAGACTACAGCAATGATGCGCTGTTTGAACTGCTGGGTCAGTATGCAAAGGATAAAGAGAAGAAGGTAGGTTTTGTTATGTGGCCGATCCGTGTGGCTTTATCCGGCAAGCAGATGACACCTGGTGGTGCAACTGAACTGATGGAAGTACTTGGCAAGGAAGAATCGCTTGCAAGAATTCAGACAGCCATCGACAGATTAAGCCAGGAAGCATAGGAGGCTTTATGGAGTTAAATAAGTCTCAGCTTCAGGCAGTCTGCCATGATAAGGGGCCGATGATGGTACTTGCCGGACCGGGTTCGGGCAAGACCATGGTCATCACCCATCGTGTGAAATGGCTGATTGAGCATGCCGGTGTCCATCCGGCGGGCATACTGGTTGTGACCTTTACAAAAGCTGCCGCAGATGAAATGCGGCAGCGTTTTGTTTCTCTGATGGACGGCAGGACGATGCCCGTGAGTTTCGGCACTTTTCATGCAATTTTCTTTTCGGTGCTGAAACATGCTTATAACTATACGGCATCCAATATCATTCGTGAGGAGCAGAAACAGCAGCTGATCCGGGAGATCATTGAAGATATGCCTGTAGAACCGGATAATGTCAGTGAGTTTGTCCATGATGTGCTCAGTGAGATTGGACTTGTTAAAGGAAGCGTGATGGATATTGAGCATTATTATGCCACCAGCTGTGCAACATCCGTGTTCAGAGATATTTATAAACAGTATGTTCAGAGGATGGAGAACAGCCGTCTGATTGATTTTGAGGACATGTTGGTTTATACTTGGGAACTTTTTACCCAGCGAAAGGATATTCTTGCAGCCTGGCAGCATAAGTTTCAATATATCCTGATCGATGAGTTTCAGGACATTAACTTGCTGCAGTACAAGCTGATCCGGATGCTGGCATTGCCGCAGAACAATATTTTTATTGTGGGGGATGATGACCAGTCTATTTATGGATTCAGGGGGGCCAGGCCTGAGATCATGCTGAACTTTGAGAAAGATTTTTCGGATGTGAAGAAGGTTTTCCTTTCTGTCAATTACCGCAGTCAGGCAGCTATCGTACGCGGGGCGGGATGCGTGATCAAGAATAACAAACAGCGTTTTGACAAGCAGATCCAGGCTGTGCGGCCGGAGGAGGAACCGGTGGATATCCGTGTTTTCAAGGGACCGGCTGATGAGAATGCGGCGGTTATCCGTGAAATCCGTGATTACCATGATCAGGGGATTCCGTATCATGCGATGGCGGTGCTGTTTCGAACCAATACCCAGGCCAGAATGCTGTTGGAGAAGATGATGGAGTATAATATTCCATTCAAAATGCAGGATGCCATGCCGAATATCTATCAGCACTGGGTAACCCAGGATATTATGGCTTATATCCAGATTGCTCTCGGAAGTACGGCAAGAAGTCATTATCTGAGGATTATCAATCGGCCGAACCGTTATGTGAGCAGACAGATGTTGGGTGAGCGTCAGGTGGCTTTTGATGTGCTGCTGGAGCAGTATAAGGATAAGCCATGGATGCAGGAGCGTTTGTCGAAGTTTGCTTATGATGTGCATATGTTGACGCAGATGCAGCCCTTTGCAGCCATTAATTACATACGGCATGGGATTGGATATGATGAATTTCTTGAGAAGTATGCCGAAGAACGGAATATGGACGGACAGGATTTAATTGAGCTGCTGGATGAACTTCAGGATAGTGCCAGGAATTATGCGACGTATGAGGAATGGTTTGGACATATTGAAGAATATACAGAACAACTGAGAAAGCAGACCAGAAAACAGCGCGAAGAGAAGACGGATGGCGTGGCTCTGGCAACAATGCATCATTCCAAGGGATTGGAGTATCAGATTGTTTTTATCGTGGATGCCAATGAGACAGTGACGCCGCATCATAAAGCCCTTCTGGATGCAGATATTGAAGAAGAGCGCCGGATGTTTTATGTGGCTATGACCCGTGCAAAGTCCAGACTGCATATTTTCTTTTTGAAAGAGCGTTATGGACGGCCAATGGTGATGTCACGTTTTGTCGGAGAGATTCTTGTGGACAGAGATGCGGTCAAACCGGGTATGCGCGTGCAGCATCAGACATATGGCGCCGGTGTGATCAAGGAAGTGACGGATAAAGCGATTGTTATCCGGTTCGACAAAATACGACAGGAAAAGAAACTGGATATTCAATTTTGTCTGGCAAATCAATTGTTAAAAATACAGTCTTAGTATTGAAAAAATACAGGAAGTATGTTATAAAGTTAAGGAACTGATTGATTGTTTTCAGACTGTTTAGAAGGAAAAGATTCTGACTTTCGGACAGCGGAACATTTTTATGAAATGAGGTAAGTAATTAAATGGGACAACCAAAAGACTCTGAGTTTAAAGACAGAGATACAATGACACTTGATCTGGATGACGGCGGAAAGCTGGAATGTATCGTTTTGAATGTTTTTCCGGTGAATAACAGAGAGTATATCGCACTTCTGCCAATGAATGACGAAGGCCATGTGGAAGAGGATGCACAGATCTTCCTGTATCGGTTCGAAGAACTGGGAGATGATGAGGTGAATCTTGAGACGATCGAGGACGATGATGAGTTTGAGCTTGTATCAGATTACTTCGATGAGATGCTCGATGAACAGGAGTTCAATGAGTTATTCAACGGCGCAGAGTAGTCGCAGTGAATGCAACCGTATCGTATATAGATAAAGCTGCTGCTTTACGGGAAACCGCAGAGCAGCAGCTTTTTTATGTAATAGGAAATTCTGTTGGAATTTCCTATTACATAAAAAGGCACTGCGTGCCAGGAAGCGCAGTTCGCGGAGAGGAATATATAGCTGTGCTATCCGCTTACGCGCGAAAGTGTGCGTCAAGCGCACACTTTGTTTAGTGTTGTATTATTTATCCTCGTTCAGACTTTCAATAAAATACTTCGCAGCTTCGGATATTGGCAGCTTATCATTGTAGCCGACAACCAGCTGACGGGAAGGAAAGACCTCAGACATGGTCAGTTTGAAAAGGTCAGGGTCGTCATCAGGCAGGCAGAAGTCAGGAATGAACGCAATGCCAAGGCCGATACGGGCAAGGTCGATCAGCAGATCGTTGCTGCTGAGTTCGACTTCGGGTACCAGATCCAACTGGCGCTGTTGGCAGATGTTGTGAAGAAATTCGCTGGTCATACTGCTCTTGTCCAACATCAGAATCGGATACTGCAGCAGTTCTTCAAAGTTCAGAGGATGATTCTTCAGATGTTCAAAGTTCCTGTTGGCAATGAAGACATCCTTGAAATCCTTGACTTTGCGGATATTGCCTACGGTATTCATTCGAGGATTCGGATAGTTGGTAACAATGAGATCCACCTGACCGTTTTCAAGAAAATCCACGCACTTGCCGGAGGTACCGTTCGTGACTTTGATATGGACATTCGGGAAATGCTCATGGAAAGCCTGAAGATAAGGAACCAGGTAATAACGGCAGATGGTGTCGCTGGCACCGATACGCAGCTGACCGCCGTTTAGCGCATTAGCATCCAGGATCTGGTTCTCACCGCGCATGATCAGATTCACGGCAGGTTCGATGTGCTTGAAGAGAACCTCGCCTTCCGGTGTCAGTTTGACACGTTTGGTGCTTCGAATAAAAAGATGCTGATTCAGTTTCTTCTCCAGTGCCTTGATTGACTGACTGACTGCAGACTGTGAGATAAACAGGCGCTTGGAAGCGTCTGAAAAGCTGAGTGTTTTGGCAACATAATAGAAAACTTTATAAAGTTCGTAATTGATATCCATAGTTCCTCCGGTCAACAGCAATTATAAATAAAAACTGTTTTATTTATTAGTAAGAATAATTAAAATATATCATAAAATGCGTAGAAAGTAAATGATAACTGTGAACGTGTCAAATGATTTCGGCAATACGAAGGGCAGATATAAAAAAATGAACCGCTGGTACTGGAAAACACGGTGGTGTTTAAGGTGATACGGCGATTGCATAAATAAGGCTACAGTTTTAAAGCACCTTTCGGACACTCGTCCACGCACTGCATACAAAGAATACATTCGGAACGGTTTTTACGCTGCTCGGTTATGTTGAGAATCTCAACATTCATCGGGCAGTTTTTTTCGCATTTTTTGCAGCTGATACATTTGTCCGGGTCCAGTTTGATATGGAAAAGGGCAAAACGGCTGGCCGGCTTCAGAAAGACGGTGACAGGACAGATATATTTGCAGAAAGCCCGGTTGTCTTTGCAGATAAAAGCCAGTGCAATGCCAACAACATAGTATATAAGATTGCCGATAAGAAAACTGTACCACATAATTTGTTCAATGTTTTGGACATGAAGCAGAAAAAGGCTGCTGACAAAAATCAGGGAACCGACAAAAACAATATAGCGGATGAATCCCCATTTTCTGCGGGAAGATGCGGGCGTTTTAAAAGGCAGTAAATCAAGGATCATAGCTGTCCAGCAGGCATAGCCGCACCAGCCTCGTCCGAAGATAAATGGGCCAAAGATTTTGGCCACGGCATAGTGGATGGTGGCGGCTTCAAAAACACCCAGGAACAGATAATACCAAAAACCTTCAATCTGCATGTTCTCATGCTGAAGAAAGCCGAGATAGCCCAGCATATAAAGCCCAACGGCAAACTGAATGACATGGCGGGCATATTTCTGTTTGCGGGCAAAGAGAAAAAGTCCGATGGCAATGGATGTGCCTATGTATGAAAAATTAAAAAGATAAAAGATATTGTCAAGTGCCTGCCAGAGAATGACGGCAATACTTTCAAAAACCAGCCACATAATGATTGGAATAGAATATTTTTTCAGCATAAGAACCTCCTGAGGGAATATGAAAGAGAATGAAAGACGCTTTACGTTTTTAATGGGTTACCCAGATAGCGGTATTAATGATTGTAAAGAAACTCTAAATAAAAAAGCTTTCTATAAAAGAATTGTAGCATAGAAAGCTTTTTGGGGATATAAAAATTTTCTCAGACTTCTCTTTTTTTCGCCGGTTCCGGCTCAAAGGCATAGACATCGTTAATATTATCCAGTTCTACATCATTCAGGGGTCCGGTGTAAACAACGCCGGTGCATTCCGTGTCGGAAGCACTTGTTTTCAGATAATCCAGGTGATCGCATTTTTCATTATGCCTAGTAATGGATTTTTTTGCCATAATTATTACATCTCCTTATAAAATAATGAGTGCTCTTTATAGATAGGATAAGCAGTATGTGCGTTTTTATGCAGATTTGCTCATTAGCTGAAGTCATAAATGAATTTAAATATATTAATTTTATTAATAAAAATATTTGTGATATAGTAAAAAGGTAAATTAAGATACCATGCCGAATTAAGGGAGGTCATTATGAGCAGCGTTAGAAGAATATATGTGGAGAAGAAACCGGCTTATGCCGTAGCAGCCAAGGATTTGTTTGAGAATATTCGTGATTACCTTGGTATCCGCACAGTAACTGGTGTTCGTGTACTCATTCGTTATGACATTGAAAATATTTCCGACAAAACTTATGAGGAGGCTAAGATTACGATTTTTTCAGAGCCTCCGGTTGATGTATTATATGAAGAAGCATTTCCGATGCAGGAAGGAGAAACTGCTTTTTCTGTTGAGGCATTGCCTGGACAGTTTGATCAGAGAGCCGATTCTGCTGAACAGTGCGTCAAGCTTTTGAATGAAAATGAAGAACCGGTGATCCGTTCCGCAACAACCTATGTGATTGCCGGCGCATGTTCTGAGGAGGAACTGGCACATATCAAAGATTTCTGTATCAACCCTGTAGATTCCAGAGAGAACAATGCAGATAAGCCTGAAACACTGGTGACAGAATATGAAGAACCGGCAGATGTGAAGATTTTTGATGGCTTCAGAAATATGCCGGAAGCAGAATTAAAGGCACTGTATGATTCTCTGGGACTGGCCATGACATTCAAGGATTTCCGGTTTATTCAGGAACATTTTGCGGCAGAAGAGAGTCGTGATCCGTCTATGACAGAGATTCGAGTGCTGGATACATATTGGTCTGATCATTGCCGTCATACCACATTCCAGACTGAATTGAAGAATGTCACATTTGAGGATGGTGATTATAAGGCACCGATGCAGGCTGCTTATGATATGTATCAGGCCCATCGTGCAGAAATCTTTGCAGGACGCAAGGATAAATATGTTTCCCTGATGGATATTGCCCTGATGGCTATGAGAAAACTGAAGAAAGACGGCAAGTTAGATGACCAGGAAGAAACAGACGAGATCAATGCCTGCAGCATTATAGTACCGGTTGAGATTGATGGAAAGACAGAAGAATGGCTCATTAACTTCAAGAACGAAACTCACAACCATCCGACAGAAATCGAGCCTTTTGGTGGTGCGGCAACCTGCCTTGGCGGTGCAATCCGTGACCCACTGTCAGGACGTACTTATGTTTACCAGGCTATGCGTGTGACAGGTGCGGCAGACCCTACTGTACCAATGGAGAAGACTCTGGAAGGCAAGCTGCCTCAGAGAAAACTGGTGACAGGTGCAGCCAGCGGCTACAGCTCCTATGGTAACCAGATTGGTCTGGCCACAGGTCTTGTTAATGAAATCTATCATCCGGATTATGTGGCAAAACGTATGGAAATCGGTGCGGTGATGGCAGCAGCGCCTAGAAGCAATGTTATCAGAGAGACTTCTGATCCGGGAGATATTATTATTCTCTTGGGTGGACGTACAGGCCGTGATGGCTGCGGCGGTGCAACAGGCTCCTCAAAGGCTCATAACTCCCAGTCCATCGACACCTGCGGTGCGGAAGTTCAGAAAGGTAATGCGCCGACAGAGAGAAAGCTTCAGCGTCTGTTCAGACGTCCGGAAGTTTCACGCCTGATTAAGAAATGCAACGACTTTGGTGCCGGCGGTGTATCCGTTGCTATCGGCGAGCTGGCAGCAGGTCTTCAGATCCAGTTAGATAAAGTACCGAAGAAATATGCCGGCCTTGACGGAACAGAACTGGCAATTTCAGAATCCCAGGAGCGTATGGCGGTTGTCATTGATCCGAAGGATGTGGACAAATTTATGGCTTATGCCGAAGAAGAAAATCTTGAGGCAACCTGCGTGGCTGAGGTAACAGAAGACCCACGTCTTGTGATGCACTGGAGAGGCAAGGAAATCGTGAATATTTCCAGAGCTTTCCTTGATACAAACGGTGCTCATCAGGAAACAGATGTTATCGTAGGCACAGCTTCAAAGGCAGACAGCTATTTTGAAGAAAAGACAGATGTGGCTGATGTGAAAGCAGCATGGCTGAAAGACCTGGCAGATTTGAATGTTTGCTCACAGAAAGGTCTTGTGGAAATGTTTGATGCTTCCATCGGCGCGGGCAGTGTATTTATGCCATTCGGCGGCAAATATCAGCTGACACCGACACAGTCCATGGTAGCAAAACTCCCTGTATTGAAAGGCAAAACAGATACAGTCACTATGATGAGCTATGGTTTTAACCCATATCTTTCCAATTGGAGCCCATATCACGGTGCTGCTTATGCGGTTGTAGAATCTGTTGCTAAGATTGTGGCAGCAGGCGGTGATTTCAGTAAGATTCGTTTCACATTCCAGGAATACTTCAAACGTATGACTGAGGATGCAAAGGGCTGGGGTGAGCCAATGAGCGCGCTTCTCGGTGCATACACAGCTCAGATCGGTTTCGGACTGCCATCCATCGGCGGTAAGGACTCCATGTCCGGCTCCTTCAATGATATCCATGTACCGGCAACCCTTGTTTCCTTTGCAGTGGATGTGGCAAAACAGCAGGATATTATTACACCGGAATTCAAGAAGAGCGGCAATAAGATTGTGAAGTTTGATATTGCAAGAGATGCTTATGATATGCCGGATTACGAACAGGCAAAAGCTCTTTACACAGCGATTCATCAGCTGATTCAGGATAAAGTTGTCATCTCCGCTTATACACTCGGTTTTGGCGGCGTTGCAGCAGCTGTATCCAAGATGGCTTTCGGCAACAAGCTGGGCGCTAAGATTGACAGCACTGTGAAAGCAGAAGATTTGTTTAAGACAGGTGAATATGGATGCATGATCGCAGAAGTACCGGCGGATGCTCTTGATAAAGTCAATGTGGCTTATACACTGATCGGTGAAGTGACAGATAATGCACAGTTCACATACGGTGACACTGTTGTGACAATGGATGAGGCACTGAAAGCATGGACAGGCACCCTTGAAAAAGTATTCCCAACACGTTCAGGTGTTGAGCAGAAGAAGATTGAGACACCGATTTATAAAGAGGGCAGTATTGTGATCTGCAACCACAAGATTGCACAGCCAAAGGTATTTATCCCTGTATTCCCGGGTACAAACTGTGAATACGATTCCATGAAAGCCTTTGAAAAAGCCGGTGCAAAAGTTCAGACACAGGTATTCAGAAACTTAAGTGCAGACGGTATCCGTGAATCTGTCGATGCCTTTGTCAAAGGTATCAGCGATGCACAGATTATTATGTTCCCAGGCGGTTTCTCAGCCGGTGATGAACCGGACGGTTCCGGTAAATTCATTGCTACGGCTTTCAGAAATGAAAAACTGAAAGAGGCTGTTATGAAGCTGCTCAACGAGAGAGATGGTTTGGCTCTTGGTATCTGTAATGGTTTCCAGGCACTGATCAAACTTGGTCTGGTGCCTTACGGAGAAATTACACCGCAGCAGCCGGATTCCCCGACACTGACAACCAACAACATCGGCCGTCATATTTCAAAGGTGGCTTATACAAAGGTTGTCTCTAATAAATCCCCATGGCTGGCAGGTGCGGTACCTGGTGAAGTCTATGCAATCCCGATTTCCCATGGTGAAGGCCGTTTCGTAGCCAGTGATGAATGGATCAAGAAGCTCTTTGCAGCAGGCTGTGTGGCAACCCAGTATGTTGATTTGGATGGCAATCCAACCATGGATGAGGATTTCAACCCGAATGCTTCCTACGCGGCTATTGAAGGTATCACAAGCCCTGACGGACGTATCCTTGGCAAGATGGGACATTCTGAGCGAATCGGTGAAGCCGTTGCCAGAAATATTTACGGCAATCCGGACCAGAAGATTTTTGAATCCGGTGTGGCATATTTTAAATAAAAGTAAAATAGAGATAATGGCAGTGCCCCGTACTCATGATCATGAGTACGGGGGATTTTTATATCATTTGGGAGTGAAAAATAATGACACATCAGTCTTTAAAATGTCATAAAGCGGCGATTCTTTTGGGCGGTCATTCATCGAGAATGGGCGGAAAGCCAAAGTTTCTGCTGAAGGATGGAAAAGGCCAATCTTATCTGAAAAGGCAGATCAAGGCATTGGAGAAAGCAGATAGGATTTATCTGTCAGCAGCCGATGCGGCGCAGTTGGCGCTTATTCAAAATGTATACAAAGATAAGGATTGTTATGGGCTTATAGACGTTGTCAAAGACTGCGGCCCCTTAGGCGGCCTATACACGGTCTTGCAGCAGTTAAAGGATGAAGATGAATGGATTTTTGTGACAGCCTGCGATGTCCCGGAATTGACAGAAAGTATGGTCGGCAGCCTGATTCAGATGTCTGCGGATGCGTATGAACAGGGATATGACTGTATGGCCTATCAGGACAGTCGTGGACGAATCCACCCTTTATGTGGTCTGTATCGCCCGTCGCTTTTGCCGGCAATTCAGCAAATGCTGCGGTATAAAGATTATAAAATGATGCATTTGCTGATTCGAAGCCGCTGTTTGATTGTGTCATCGGCAGAGATAGGGATCCCAGATACATGTTTTGTCAATATCAATACGCCGGAAGCGTATGAACGGTGGAAAAATACCTCTTTGAACATGCCGAAAGAACAGAAAATATTATGCATCTGCGGTATCAAAAATTCCGGCAAGACCACCTATATTGAAAAACTGCTCAAAGAAATAAAATCCCATGGCAAAAGTGCGGCAGTGATCAAACATGACGGTCACGATTTTGAAGGGGACAGACCGGGAACAGATACCTACCGATATCACCAAGCCGGCGCTGCGGCGACAGCGATTTTTTCGAAGAACAGATATATGATCAATGCAGATGAAGAAATCGATTTGCAGCAGCTGATCAACGGATTTTCAGATGTAGATGTTATTCTTGTGGAAGGTATGAAGCAGAGTGAATTGCCGAAGATAGAAATCGTCAGAGAGAAAATATCCCGTACATTATCCTGCTGCGGGAAGAACTTGATTGCTGTTGTGACAGATTGTGAAGCGGATTTTGACGGAATAGAAAAATGGCCATTGGAGGATTGCAGCCGTTGTTTGAATTATTTGCTTCAAGGCGGATTGAGGTACTGATAAAAAGATGAGTTATTGACATATGCCGATAATTGTGATATAAATGACATATGCCATTTATATCGAACAGTTGATGAACATGAAATGGCAATAGGGATTGCGTGCATCCGTATTGCCGTTGATTTAAGAAAGAGGATGAAGAGATGCCGAGACCAAGAAAGTGCAGAAAAGTATGCTGTCTTCCGAAGGTATCCGAATTTATGCCTTCCGGAGGGGCGTCAGATGAGGCATGCGTTGTGATGACGGTGGATGAATATGAGACGATCCGTCTCATAGATAAAGAGAATTTTTCACAGGAAGAGTGCGGAAAATATATGCATATTGCCAGAACAACGGTGCAGCAGATTTATGACAGTGCCAGAAAGAAGCTGGCTGAGGCGGTTGTGGATGGCAGAGCTCTGAGAATCGAAGGTGGGGAATATCGATTATGTGATGGCGCAGAAACAACTTGCGGGTGCGGCGGATGTCCGAAACATCGATGCCGAGCTCAGGTATTGAACAAGGATAAGGGGGATCATTAAAATGAAGATTGCAGTAACATACGATAATGGAGAGATTTTTCAGCATTTTGGTCATACAGAACAGTTTAAGCTGTATGATATAGAGAATGGAAAGGTTGTTGCTTCAGAAGTTGTAGGAACAAACGGCAGCGGCCATGGTGCTTTGGCAGGATTCCTGGCAGAACATCAGGTACAGGTACTGATCTGCGGCGGTATCGGAGGCGGAGCTCAGAATGCCCTGGCTCAGGCAGGTATCAAGTTGTTTGGCGGATGCAGCGGCAATGCAGATCAGGCCGTTGAAGCACTTCTGGAAGGTCAGTTGAATTATGATGCAGATGTGAAATGCAGCCATCATGATCATGAACATGGTGAGGGTGGTCACCAGTGCGGCAATCACGGATGCGGCAGTCATTCATGCCATTAATTGTATTCAGCCATTATCGAGCCATTATTCAGTGGTTAAAAGTAAGATAACAATTACAGAATAAAACATGTCTAAAAAGCGTACACATCAATAAATGTGTACGCTTTTTAGACGCATAGGTTAAAAACGCATAAATACATGAGACAAATTCTACTTAAATTGGACAGTTTAACAATAAATGTACAAAAAATAGACATAATCGGCGAAAAAACGTTATTTTACAGTTATAGATGTATTTTGGTTAAAACAATTATTTGGCTTAAAACAACTGTTTCGGAGAAAAATAAATCACACAGGAAACAGTTGGCATGGTAATTGCTTATTATATAGGCAGAATTAAAAAATAAATACTTCATATAACTTAAGGAGGAAGTGAGTAAAATGGCTAAGACTCAGATTACAACAGCAGCAGAGGCTGCATCTCTGGTAAAAGACGGTATGACAGTGATGGTTGGTGGATTCATGGCCAATGGTACACCGGAGCCGATTATTGATGAGCTTGTAAAAAGTAATGTAAAGGATTTGACAATTATCTGTAATGATGCAGGTTTTGGCAGAAAGAAAGACAAAGAAACCGGAGAATGGAAAGGAAAAGCAAGCGGTGTCGGCAAGCTTGTGGAAAATGGACAGGTAAAGAAACTAATCGCTTCGCATGTTGGATTGAATCCTGAATTCGGTGCAAAATATTTTGAAGGTGAGATTGATCTTGAACTTGTTCCGCAGGGAACCCTGGCAGAAAGAATCAGATGCGGTGGATCGGGACTTGGCGGTTTTTACACACCGACGGGCGTTGGTACAGAAGTCGCTGAAGGAAAAGAAATAAAGACAATTGATGGTGTAGACTATATTCTGGAGTTGCCGTTACATGCAGACATTGCATTGATCGGCGGCCATAAGGCAGATGCATCCGGCAACTTACGTTATATCGGCTCAGAACGCAACTTCAATCCGATGATGGCAATGGCAGCGGATACGGTTGTGGCTGGTGTATCCGAAATTGTGGAAGCGGGTCAGATTGGTGCGGATTATGTTGAAACACCTGGAATTTTTGTGGATTATCTTGTAGGAGGTGCAGAATAATGGGAGATATTAAGAATTTTATTGCAGCCCGTGTGGCAAAAGAATTAAAGGACGGAGATGTTGTGAATCTTGGTATCGGACTGCCGACATTGGTGCCAAACCACCTTCCGGAAGGTGTCGACCTGACTCTTCAGTCTGAGAATGGTTTTGTCGGGCTGGTGCCGCTTGAGGAAGGAAAAGAAAGCCCGCATGTGGTGAATGCAGGCGGTGTGATGGCCGGTATTGCGGATGATGGTGCATTTTTCTCAAGTGCAGACTCATTTGCCATTATTCGCGGCGGCCATGTGGATGTAACAGTCCTCGGCTCGCTTCAGGTAGATGAAAAAGGCAATATCGCCAATTACAAAATTCCGGGAAAAATGCTGCCTGGTATGGGAGGCGCCATGGATCTGGTGGTAGGTGCCAGAAAAGTGATTGTTGCCATGGAGCATACAAATAAAGGCAAGCATAAGATTCTCAAGGAGTGTACATTGCCTCTGACTGCAAAAGGTCAGGTGAATCTCATTGTAACAGAGATGGGTGTAATGAAAGTCACACCTGAAGGTTTGGCATTGGTTGAATACAATCCGGAATATACGATCGAAGAAATCCAGGCTGCAACGGAAGCAGAACTGATTATTGCGGATGATTTAAAGGAAATGGCTGTTTAGTCAGGGGGCAGAGACAGCAATATACAGATAGATAAAAAAGAAGCTTTGTAAGATGGCTGTGGTGTGAGAAAATAATCCATCTTATGAAGCTTCTTTTATAAGCATAAATTGAATGGGATGAACAACCGGAAAAACTACTGTTCTGTGTCCTCAAGGTCTGATGCACAGTGTGGGCACTTAACGGCATCAATATGTATCTCTGACTTGCAGTACGGACAGACCTTTGTGGTCGGCGCAGCAACAGGTGCAGGCTTCTTCAGCTTGTTGATGAATATCATTCACCAGTGAAGATACGATTGTGCTGAATGCACCACCGATGATGACACCGAAGATCAGTGCTCAGATGGGCTCTGTTCAGTTTCAGCCTCCGGCAGACGAATATCAATATCGGCCACACGATGCTTGTCCATCTTCATAACAGTAAAACGGATACCGTTAATATCGATATATTCGCCTTCTGTCGGAATATGACCAAGCTCATGGATCATATGTCCGGCGATTGAATCATAATCTTCAGATTCAAGGTGCAGATCAAGCAGCTTGTCAATATCTTCCAGCTTGGTGGTGCCATCTACGGTATATTCATGTTCATTGACCTTACGGATATCGTCTTTCTCTTCTTCATCGTACTCATCGCGGATCTCACCCACGATTTCTTCCAACAAATCCTCCAAGGTGATGAGTCCGGCAACGGCACCGTATTCATCTAACACCATGGCCATACTGATGGAATTCTTCTGCATATCTACCATCAGGTCTGAAATTCGCTTAAACTCGTAAGTGAAGTATGGGCGGCGAAGAATCTTGCGGATAGAGAAATTCGAGGGAAGATCGCTGTAACAGAAAACATCTTTCAGATTCAAGACACCGATGACGTGATCCTTGTTACCTTCATAAACCGGTACACGGGAATACTTGTCACGCCTGAAAACAGCGAGTACATCCTCGTAGCTGCTCTCTACATCCATAAATTCTATATCAATACGCGGTACCATCACATCACTGGCAACAGAATCGCCGAAGTCCACCACGTTGGTGATCATTTCTTTCTCTTCGGATTCAATAACACCGTCTTCATGACTGACATCGATGACTGTCAGAAGCTCATTTTCTGTCATGGTCTTGGCCTGTGCATTCGGATTAATGCCCATCAGGCGCATCACACCATAGGAAAGGTGATTGATAACAAATATGACAGGTGTCAGGATACGGGTCAGCCAGTAGACAATAACCACATCACCAAGGGCCATCTTCTCGGCATTGATGGTGGCTGCTGACTTAGGTGTGATCTCACCGAAGATCAAAATCAGAATAGTCAGGATACCGGTTGCAAGTCCAACAAAGGTCGCTGCGTTGGCACCGGCTCCGAGCTGTGTGGCCATCTTAGTGGCCAGCATGGTAGATAATGAGGAAGCACTCAAATTGACAATATTGTTGCCAATCAGAATAGCACTCAGCATCTTGGATGGATTATCCGTCAGTTCCTTAACAAGACAGGCACGTTTATTGCCCTCCTCAGCAAGGCTGCGGATACGAATTTTGCTGACACAGGTTAATGCAGTTTCGGCTGATGAAAAAAAGGCAGATAAAGCCAACAAAACAATCAGAACAATAAGCTGCATCGCGTCACTGGAATCCAAAAAAAATCATCTCCTCTGTAAAATCGTATAATTACATTAATTTTATATGATGTGAATGGCAATGTCAAGGTGAATGAACGCTTCCTGTGTAAATGGAATGTGAATTTTTTGTAAATGATATTGATTCTTGATTAGGAAGGGTGTACAATAGTGGAGATGTAAGTAAAAGACAGAAAAAGTGGCTGATGCCGCAGTTATATATGTGTGGAGGGTTTCATATTGAGAAAAAAGTCTCATTTATCATTAGCAGGATACATTGTAGATATTGTGGATGCAGACATGATCGACCATCCTCTGGCTTTCAGATTCGGAAGTCTGGAACCAGACCTTGTGCCCAGCTTTATAACAACTAAACACAGAATTGATCTGACATTCCATAAGCTTGAAAAGAAGATTAATAAAGTCATTGATGAATATGACAAGAATAAAGGCATGACCATCGGTCTGTCCAAGGATCTCGGTGTCATTACCCATTATATTGCGGATTATTTTACATTCCCGCATAATATTGAATATCCGGGAACTATGACAGAACATATTCATTATGAAGCACAGCTGAAAGTGGATTTCAGGGAGTTTGTGAGAAAAATGAAAGAGACACATGCACATTTCCAGGAAGTGAACATGCGGTCGGCGGATGAGATTTGTGCCTTTATTAAGAAATGTCATACAGAATATCTGCATGCAGTGAAGTCTGTGGAGAATGATTGCAGATATATTCTGCAGATTTGTGCACAGGTTGTAGGCTCTATCCTGCATCTGCTGCAGCAGAACAGCATGCCTCTGGGATGCTATATGTAAAGATATGGTTGAAAAATCATTTAAAAGAGACTGTGAAAAATGAATTTACTCATTTTTCACAGCCTCTTTTTTATATCGTGGAGTCATGCGATGGTTATTAGTTGTTGACACCATGGTGCGCCGTCGGGCTTTCAGCGGTCAGGGGCAGAAATGTATACCCATGTGCAAGTCCCCACTGGATGATCTGTTCCACGGCATTGACACTGAAGCCTTTGATATCATGCTGCAGGACAATGGAGACATCATGCTGCTGAATCCCGGAGATGACATTTTGTACGACAACGGATGTATTGGTTGTTTCGCCGGCATCACCGCTGGTGACATTCCAGTCAAAATACTGATATCCCATATCCGTGAGGTCTTTGGTCAGTTTGGTCATAATACCGGAGCAGTAGCTTTTGCTGACGGTATTGGAGCTTCCGCCGGGAAAACGGACAAGGGTTGTCCGGATACCAGTGGCATTTTCAATGGTATCCTGCTGTTTGCGTAGATCGGCAAAAAAGGCATCCTCGCTGGCATAGATTTTGGAATAATCGTGTGTAGCACTGTGAATGCCAATGGAATGACCGGCGTCCGCTTCGGCTTTTAACAAATCCGGGTGACCGGAACCAACGGTAAAGAAGGTGGCTTTGACATTGTATTTGGACAGAATGTCCAAAAGCTTGGAAGTGTATTCACCGGGACCATCATCAAAGGTCAGATAGACAATTTTGCCGGAAGGGTTGACAGTGTCTGCCTGGCGGACCGGCTCAACTGTGACTGTTCGGGTGACCGCTGCTTCATTGCCGTAATTATCCTGAACTTTATAAGTAAGCGAGTAAGTACCTGCGCTGTAGGTATTGACAGAACCATCCACGGAAACTTTATCTGTCAGATCACCGTCCACATTATCTTCGGCGGTATATCCCGGATCGGTATAATCAGAACCGGCCTGTATGGTTATTTCACTGTCACCCTTTAAGGCCAGGACCGGCGGGACCGGGTCGTCATAGACAATGGTGCGGGTGACGGTTGTCTCATTGCCGGAGTTGTCGGAAACTTTATAAATCACTGTTCCGTCTTTCTCTTCATGGGTTACTTTATCCGTCAGATCACCGTCCACATTGTCGGATGCCGTATAGCCTTCTTCTTCATAAGGATGGCCGGGAAGGGTATAATGATCCGGATTGGTTGTCAGCTTAATTTCCGGCGGAACTGTGTCTTCAACAGTCACCGTTTTACTGTCCGCACCTTTCCAGAAAAGGAAAGAAGCATGGTAGTTGATGGTGTAACTGCCAAGTTTGGAGGTATTGACAGAACCCTCTGAGGTGACAGTAACAGGGAATCCCTTCTTTAACAGATACCGGCCTTTTAATGCGGCAGTGACGGTGCCGTCATCATAGGTATCGCCGTATTCGATTTTGACATTATTTTCAGAGCCATCATTGATTTCTATATGCCATTGATCGACAAAAAGAATGAAAAAACTTCCGGCAGCAGCCAGAATAAAAATAGTCAGTATGATCAATAAAAGTCGTTTGTTTTTTATCATAAGTAATTTTTAAGCCTCCGATAATTAAGTACATTAACAGCAAAAGAGCAGCAAAGAAATCATGGATCCATCATTTCTCTGCTGCTCTTAGCATAGCACATAAGCCGGATAAAGGCTTTAAAAAATCCTTAAGAATTGCTGACAAGTGCCTGTCTGAATACTAAATTGTCTGTAAATTAATCGTCAGCTTCTGCTTCCATATTGAGAATCTGGCGTTTTCTTGCCATCTCATCATTTTCAAGATATTCATCATACGTACACTGTTTGTCAATGAGACCGCCAGGTGTCAGTTCCATAATACGGTTAGCAACGGTCTGTACAAACTGGTGGTCCTGGGAAGTGAATAACAGAACACCCGGATATTTGATCAGACTGTTGTTCAGAGCTGTGATGGATTCCATGTCCAAATGGTTGGTTGGTTCGTCCATCAGCATGGTGTTAGCGCCGGACATCATCATCTTGGACAGCATACAGCGGACACGTTCACCACCGGAGAGAACATTGACTTTCTTCAGACCGTCATCACCTGAGAAGAGCATACGGCCAAGGAAACCGCGGACAAATGTCACATCCTTTTCAGGGGAGTACTGCATCAGCCAGTCAACGATACTGTCTTCGCTTGTAAATTCAGCAGTGTTATCCTTCGGGAAGTAAGTCTGTGTTGTGGTAACGCCCCACTTATAAGAACCCTCATCCGGTTCCATTTCACCGGCCAGAATCTTGAAAAGCGCGGTTGTGGCGTTGACGTTCGGGCCGACAAAAGCTACTTTATCATCATGGCCCAGGGTGAAAGAGATATTGTCAAGGAGCTTCACACCGTCAATGGTCTTGGAAATGCCTTCAACGTGAAGTACTTCGTTGCCAATCTCACGGTTTGGCTTGAAGTCGATATATGGATACTTACGGCTGGATGGACGGATCTCATCCAGCTGGATTTTCTCAAGGGCACGTTTTCTGGACGTTGCCTGCTTGGATTTGGAAGCGTTGGCGGAGAAACGCTGGATGAATTCCTGCAGTTCCTTGATCTTTTCTTCCTTCTTTTTGTTGGCTTCCTTCATCTGTTTGATCATCAGCTGACTGGATTCATACCAGAAATCGTAGTTGCCGGAGTAAAGCTGGATTTTGGCATAATCAATATCAGCGATATGGGTACAGACTTTGTTCAGGAAATAACGGTCATGGGAGACAACGATAACGGTATTGTTAAAGTTGATCAGGAACTCTTCAAGCCATGCGATGGCATCCAGATCCAAGTGGTTGGTCGGCTCGTCTAAGAGCAGAATGTCCGGATTGCCAAACAGGGCTTTAGCAAGAAGAACCTTGACCTTCTGACCGCCGTCCAGTTCACGCATATAAGAATAGTGAAGATCTGTGTCGATACCGAGACCATTTAACAGCGTCGCAGCATCACTTTCAGCTTCCCAGCCGTTTAAGTCGGCAAATTCACCTTCGAGTTCGCTGGCACGAACACCGTCTTCATCGGTAAAATCTTCTTTGGCATAAATAGCGTCTTTTTCTTTCATAATCTCATAGAGGCGCTTATTGCCAAGGATAACGGTATCTAATACCTGATAATCATCATATTTATAATGGTCCTGTTCCAGTACGGATAAACGCTGGCCAGGTGTGATTGCGATGTCGCCCTTGCTCGGTTCGATGACACCGGAGAGAATCTTCAGGAAAGTAGACTTTCCGGCACCGTTGGCGCCAATCAGACCATAGCAATTGCCTTCGGTAAACTTAATATTCACATCTTCAAAGAGTGCGCGTTTGCCAATGCGCAGAGTAACATTATTTGCACTAATCATAGATAAACCTTTCTGTTTGTGTACATATCATTCAGCAGTTACGCCAATTTTTAATAATTTAGACTGCAATCCCTATTGTACCGTATTTTAGCTAATTTGCAAGCCTTTTCAATGGAAAATACAATTGACGGTTATGTAAATTTCATTTATCATTATTAAAGATAAAATAGATAGAGGTATTTTTTTATGAATATAATGAATATTGAACATATAAGCAAAATTTTTGGTGAGAAGACGATTTTCGATGATGCGTCCATCGGTATTCAGGAAGGGGACAAGATCGGTATTGTGGGCATCAATGGCACCGGCAAATCCACGCTGCTTCGAATGATCGCAGGCGATGAAGTGCCGGATTCCGGCAATATTATCCGGCAGAATCAGCTGAAACTGGCATGGCTGCCTCAGGAGCCGAAGTTCCCGGAGAATGCGACGATTCTTTCTTATGCAGGCGATGACGAGACAGGATGGAAGGTTCAGAGTAACTTAAGTCAGTTGGGGATTATGGATTATAGTATGCCCATTGATCAGCTCTCCGGTGGCCAGAAGCGAAAAGTGGCTCTGGCTAAGGTGCTGGCACAGGATTTTGATGTGCTGCTTTTGGATGAGCCCACTAACCATTTGGACAGTGCCATGATCCGGTGGCTGGAAGATTACCTGAAGAATTTCAGGGGAACGATTCTGATGGTGACCCATGATCGATATTTCCTTGACCAGGTGACGAACAAGATCCTGGAGATCAGCCAGGGCAAGATCTACAGCTATGAATCCAACTATTCCGGTTTCCTTGAATTAAAGGCAGCCAGAGAAGAGATGGAATTGGCAACGGAGCGCAAGCGCCAGAGTGTCCTTAGAATGGAACTGGAATGGGCCAAGAGAGGATGCCGTGCCAGAACCACCAAACAGCGTGCCAGACTGGAACGGTTAGAGGCGCTGAAGAACGGAACGGCACCGGAGCAGGCACAGGTTGTGGAGATGGATTCCATTGAGACACGTATGGGTAAAAAGACCATTGAACTGCAGCATCTGAGCAAGCGTTATGGTGATAAAGTCATTCTGGATGATTACAGTTATATTTTCCTGAGAAATCAAAAGGTAGGCATCATTGGTCCGAACGGCTGCGGCAAATCCACACTGATGAAGATGCTGGTGGGACAGGTAGAACCGGATTCCGGTGTCATTGAGATTGGGGAGACCATCCGTATGGGCTATTTTGCCCAGGATGAGAAGGAAATGGATGACCGCCAGCGGGTTATTGATTATGTCAAAGACATCGGAGAATATATTATTACCCGCGACGGCAGGATCAGTGCATCCCAGATGTTGGAGCGATTTCTTTTTACACCGGAAATGCAGTATGCGCCAATCGGCAAATTATCCGGCGGTGAGAAGCGCCGTCTGTATCTGCTTGGTGTTTTATGTCAGAATATCAATGTCCTTCTGTTAGATGAGGCCTCCAACAATCTGGATATTCCGACCATGACAATCCTGGAGGATTATTTGAATTCATTTGTAGGCATTGTCGTGGCTGTTTCCCATGACCGCTATTTCCTTGATAATGTGGCGGATCGTATTCTGGAATTTGACGGACAGGGTCACATTCGACAGTATGAGGGCGGTTATACCGATTATCTGGAAGCCCATGAGAAGCGTTTTGGTACAGCACCGGATATGAGTCTGACCAATAAGACAAAAGCTGACAGCGGGGAAAAGAAGAACAATTCCAAAGACTGGAAGCAGAACAGACCGGTGAAATTAAAGTTTACATTCAGCGAGCAGAAGGAATTTGATACCATTGATGATGACATTGCAGCCCTTGAAGCGAAGATTGAACAGATTGATGCGGATATGATGAAGTTTGCCACGGATTCTGGAAAACTCAATGACCTGATGAAGGAAAAGGATGCGAATGAGTCAGCCCTTGAAGAGAAGATGGATCGCTGGGTGTATCTCAATGATCTGGCAGAGCGGATTGAAGCTCAGAAACAGGGAGGAAAATAAATGAATCCTTCGGTCAATATATCCCGGTATCAGCGACTGGACGGCACAGTACTGAAATTGATCGCCTGTCTGTCTATGTTTATTGATCATCTGGGAGCGGTTTGTTTCAGCGGGATGATGGGATTTCGCATTATCGGTCGATTAGCCTTTCCAATCTACTGTTTTTTGCTGGTGGAAGGGGCTGTGCATACCCGTAACATGAAGAAATATATTCTGCGTATGGGTATTTTTGCATTGATTTCGGAGGTTCCTTTTGACCTGGCTTTTTATCACCGGTTGGTATATATGGGTCATCAGAATGTATTTTTTACCCTGGGACTGGGACTTCTGGCTATCTGGTTCCTTGAGCACCCCATTGAGCAGCTGGACATTCCGGATGTACTCTATAAATTGCTTGTTATTATTGCAGCGGGGCTGATCGCTGAATTTTTCAATACGGATTATGGTTTTACTGGGATTGCGGTTATTTGCATTTTTTATTATCTGCGGGGGCAGCCTCAGTTAAAATATCCCATTGCGGCGATTCTTCTGGCGGCTATGGGCGGTGTTGAAGTTTATGCGGTGCTGGCCCTGATCCCGATCCTGCTTTATAATGGGCAGAGGGGCCGGCAGACGAAAGTGATGCAGTATGGTTTTTATATCTTTTATCCGACCCATCTGCTTTTAATTGCGGCTTTATACCATCTTTTCATCCTGTGAGGGTGAAGAGGATTTCGGCGGAAAATCGCCGATGTAGGGCGGAAGATGGTCATCACGGACGGTCATCCGGTCTGAACCGTCAGTACTGTTGGTGCTGTCAGACTGTGTCATAGCAAGAGATTCAGCTCTTTGAAAATAGTGATCCGGATGAAAAGAAATCTGCGGTTCTATCATAAGTAAACCTCCTTGGACGATTGGGTTTTGTGATAGTATGCCGCAGATTTTTGTTTTTATGTCGATTTTTATTCCGGATAAACCAGTCTGCTGTCATCGATATTGTACAGTACGTTGTCCAGATAGCGCTTAGCCAGATAATTGGCCATTGGCAGGTTCATATCCAGATAATTGCCGCAGTCCTTCGGACTTGCGCCTGGCACTTCGTCTTTGAAGTCTCTGATGAATTCAAACATCTCAATCATCAGCGGCACAATCTCTTTGGAAGTCAGGTCACCGGCCAGCAGCAGGTAAAAGCCTGTGCGGCAGCCCATTGGTCCAAAGTAAATGGTTTTATCACCGTAAACCGGATGGTTGCGTAAAAAAGTAGCAGCCAGATGTTCAATGGTGTGTACTTCGGCCGTGTTCATTACAGGTTCATCATTAGGACTGGTCATGCGCAGGTCAAAAGTTGTGATGACTTCTTTGCCAATGGTATCCTTACGGGAAACATAAACACCGGGAACAAGTTTTAAATGGTCAATTGTGAAACTGGCAATTTTCTCCATAGTAAAATCCTCCTTAATGGGCGAAAGGCAGATGTTTTTTTTAAGTTGCCAATCATTCATCATTCAAAGCAGACACCTTCGCACGGCCTGATGTTGGCAGCGGTACATAAGGCACTAAAGGACAGTGCCTAAGTACCGGCCACATCAGAAGCACCTGCTTTTGAATGATGAATGATTGGCAACTATCTAAGAATACAGAGCATTTCGCGTTGAGTATAATTCTAAAAATAAGATAATGTGGTTGATGAATAACATCAGTATGAGATTACTACAAATAGGGACGGACGTCAATGTTTTAACTTGGGTTATTGTGGACATCTGGGATGGAATATGGTACACTTACGTTTAGAAAATAGCGGTAAGTGTGCCTGTTTTGAATTGATAATTGAATTTCTTCTTTGAAAAATAAAGGGGTTCAGCTTTGAATGGCAGATGACTTTGAGAGGAGTTTTTAGAATGGCAGATAAATATGTAGCATATGTGGGTTCTTATACAAGAGGCGAGAGTGACGGTATTTATATTCTGGATGCGAATGTGGAGTATGCATACTTTAAGGTAAGGGACTCATTTAAGATCAACAATCCTTCATTTCTGAGATTATCCCATGACGAACAGTACTTGTACAGCAATTGTGATGAGGGCGTGGCTTCTTTTAAGATTTTGCCGGACGGCGGTCTTGAATTGATGAATAAAGCTTCTGTGAATGGTCTGAGGCCTTGTTATCTGTCTGTGGACAGAGCCAACCGCTATCTGTTGACAGCAGGCTATCATGATGGCAAGTTGACTGTTTTAAGATTAAATGAGGATGGTACGATTCAGGGCGTGACGGATGAAGTCTTTATGAAGGGTCTTGGCAGTATTGCCGGAAGGAATTATCGCTGCCATGTGAATTGTGCGATTTTCTCACCGGATGAACGTTTCATTATGGCCGTTGACCTTGGTATGGATCAGGTAAAGGTGTATGAGTTTGATCATGAAACAGGCAAGATCAAGCTCCATGATATTCTGAGATGCGAATTGGAATCCGGACCGAAGCATATGATCTTTACATCGGATGGCCGTTATGCTTATCTGACCCATGAGAATAAATGCTGCGTGACGAAGTATGCCTATGATGCTGAGACTGCTCATTTTACAAAGCTTCAGACAATTTCTACACTGCCTGAGAAGTATGATAACTACAACAGTGCCATTACGTTGAAATTGACTCCGGACGACAGATATCTTTTTGTTACCAACTCCGGCAACAATTCTGTAGCAATCTATGAGATTAATGAAGAAGATCAGATGATGAAGACATTATGTATTCTTCCGGTCAGTGGTGAATATCCAAGAGACCTGGCGATTATGCCGGGAGATCAGATGTTTGTGTCTGTCAATCAGGAAGGCAATTCCATGACATCCTTCAAAGTCAACTACGACAAAGGCTATATTATGATGAGCGGCGCGCCATTGAAGATGCCGTCACCGACATCTATTCAGTTGAAACAAATTTTTGAGTAATCGGTGATTGAGGAAAATGACAATTTCAAAGAGACATATAAAGTGAACTGAGGTGTCGCCAAAAAGTTAGACTTTATATGTCTTTTTTGTTAGCAGGGGACAAGTTTTTATTTGGTAAGGTTTATAATGATAACAGATGAGAAGAAAGGGTGATTCGATGAAAGTTTTAGTAATACCGGATGTGCATTTGAAACCGTGGATGTTTGAACAGGCAGCAGTGCTTATGCGTGCAAAACAGGCGGACCGTGCAGTGTGTCTGATGGATATTCCGGATGACTGGGGGAAAGAGTATGATATTGCACTGTATGAACAAACCTATGATGCAGCTATTGATTTTGCCAAAGAATTTCCGGAGACAGCCTGGTGTTATGGCAATCATGACCTGAGCTATCTCTGGCATCGCCTGGAGAGTGGCTATAGTTCAATGGCAGCTTACACCGTGCAAAGAAAATTATTGGATTTGCGGGATACACTCCCGGAGAACAATCCGATTTGTTATGTCCAGAAAATAGATAACGTGTTATTTTCACATGCGGGGGTATTGGATTATTTTGCAGAGAGCGTTGTACCGAAAGCAAAATATCATGACGTGGAAGCAGTGGTGGCGGCCATTAACGAACTCGGTCCAAACGAAATGTGGAACGATGCCTCGCCTATCTGGCTCAGACCCCAGCATTCCAATATGCGGTTGTATAAGCCGCGGAAACTATTGCAGGTAGTGGGCCATACACCGATGGATATGATTACAAAAGAAGGAAACTTGATTTCCTGTGATGTCTTTTCAACTTACCGTGACGGCAAGCCCATTGGAACAGAAGAATTTCTGCTGCTGGATACAGAAACATGGGAATGCAGTGGCGTAAAATAAAATAGGATAGTAAAAAACAAAAATGAAGGAAGACTGTAGGATACAGGATATTCCTTCATTTTTGTGTTAAAGGCTATAAAATAGATTAAGAAAAAGTGCCTTTGGCGCTGCAAGTTAAGGTGGCAGATTTGTTAATTGTTTTTTCTATACGTGAACCAACATAAAAATTGGCAGTTGCTTTAGCTGTGGCAGAAGGATGTTCACTGAGAAAGTCATCGATACTGCTTTCTATCATTTGCATAATAGAAGCTGTCTCTTTTGGAGAGTGTGTAAAAGTGAGCTGCTGTTTAATTTCTGAAAGATAATTATGAATTTCTTTATCTGTGATGGATGATGGTACTTCCATTTTCAGACCTCCAATTTTAAATTTAAAAAGTTATTGACAGTGGTAATATAAGCAGCATAATTTTTCTTCATGTCTTCGTAATATTCTTTGCCTGTTTCGGAAAGATGGTAGTAAACACGAATTTTCTTTTTTTCAGTTACAACATTAGATGTTGAAACTAGGTCTTTCTCAAGAAGACGATTTAATATAGGGTAAAGAGATGTCTCTTTACAGGCACACAATTCATGGTTTTTTATAGGCTGATTTGCATTGACAGAATAATTCACGTATGGTAACTTGTAATTAGAAAATATTTCTAAAAAGCATAAAGATTCACGCGATTTAAGAACAGGAGGAGATGATAGGATGAAGTTAAAATGTCTTGGAAGAATTTTCGCATGCATGGCAGTATTGATGGCTATGCTGCTGGCGGCAGGTTGCCAGAAGAGTGGTAACAGTTCTGAAGAAAGCGCCAACGCTGTGCTTAATCAATTTCTAAGCGGTACGGTGCAGGATGCCGATGAATTTGACAGCCAGTATGCAGAGATAGCATCTGCCGAGACCGGCGATGAGACCGGAATGGTATCGATAGACGGAATGGAAGATTATTTTCAGAAACAATTTGGAGAGATAATGACAGCTGATTGCATCGCAGATTTGTTGGCAGACCGTTCAATGATAGCTCCGATGAAACTGGCACAAAAGCTGGATAAAGATATCATTGCGCAGGATATACAGTTGACAGCAAAATCAGGAGAAGATAATGCTTACGACTTCAGCACACAATTAGTCACCTCCGATGATAAACAGCCAGTCGGCACCGCAACAGGATACGTGAAAATGCAGTCCGACAACTCCACCTGGAAAGCCTCTGCTCTGACCATAAAAATAACAACAAACTAAAATTACGGATTAATCAGAAGCAGCATTCACTAGTCAAAACGAATTAGGGTGCAGCGTGGCCTCAAAATTCCCGAAAAAGATATAAAAAGCGTCTATTCAGACACAAGTGCTTCAATGCTCGTCGGTACTTAGGCAGTGTATTTTACTGCCTTATGTACCGCTGCTAGCATTGGCAGCGAGAGCGGCTTGTGTTGAATAGACGCTTTTTATATCTTTATTTAGAAATGACAGGCCACGCGTCAAAAATTACTTTTTGTTCGCACGCATACGCTGTTTCGGATCCAGAATCTTCTTACGGATACGAATATTCTTCGGTGTAACTTCAACAAGTTCATCATTTTCGATGAAGTCAAGGGCTTGCTCAAGGCTCAGTACCTTATGTGGTACAAGCTTTAAGGCTTCATCGGAACCTGAAGCACGGGTGTTGGTCATCTGTTTACGTTTGCAGACATTCAGTTCGATATCGCCGCCTTTAGGGTTTTCACCAACGACCATACCCTGGTAAACCTGTTCGCCAGGTCCGAGGAACAGTGTACCACGTTCCTGTGCATTGAACAGACCGTAAGTGATGGTTTCACCGGCTTCAAATGCGATCAGGGAACCTGTCTGACGGTAAGCAATGTCACCCTTGTATGGGCCATAGCTGTCAAAAATAGTATTCAGGATACCATTACCCTTTGTATCTGTCATGAATTCACCACGATAACCAATGAGGCCACGGGATGGGATCAGGAACTCAAGACGAGTGTAACCGCCGTTGGAACGGGACATACCCTGCAGTTCGCCTTTACGGAAGCTCAGCTTCTCGATAACAATACCGGAGAATTCATCTGGTACATCGATGACAGCCTGTTCCATTGGCTCAAGAAGATGACCTTTCTCATCCTTGTGGTAAATAACTTCTGCCTTGCTGACTGCAAATTCATAGCCTTCACGACGCATATTCTCGATGAGAACGGAAAGATGCAGTTCACCACGGCCGGAAACTTTGAAGCAGTCTGTGTTCTCTGTATCTTCAACACGGAGGCTGACATCGGTATTCAGCTCTTTGTAGAGACGTTCACGAAGGTGTCGGGATGTTACGAACTTGCCTTCGCGGCCGGCTAATGGGCTGTCGTTGACAAGGAAGTTCATGGAAATTGTAGGCTCGGAAATCTTCTGGAATGGGATTGGCTCTACAAAATCAGGGGAGCAGAGTGTATCACCGATATGAATATCGGAAATACCGGAAATAGCGACGATGGAACCGACGCCTGCTTTCTCAACTTCCACTTTGTTCAGACCGTCAAACTCATAGAGCTTGCTGACTTTCACTTTGCGACGCTTTTCAGGGTCGTGGGCATTGACGATGATAGCATCTTCATTCACACGGATAGAACCGTTGCTGACCTTGCCGACACCGATACGGCCAACATATTCATTATAATCAATGGTACTGATCAGTACCTGTGTACCCTTGTCAGGATCACCTTCCGGAGCAGGAATGTGGTTGATGATCGTCTCAAATAATGGCTGCATGCTGTTGCTGTCATCACCAATCTCAAGCATAGCCACACCTTCCTTGGCAGAAGCGTACACGAATGGGCAGTCTAACTGTTCTTCACTGGCATCAAGATCGATGAGCAGTTCCAGAACTTCGTCAATAACTTCGTCCGGTCTTGCTTCAGGACGGTCGATCTTGTTGATACATACGATAACAGCCAGGTTCAGTTCAAGGGCTTTCTTCAGAACAAACTTTGTCTGAGGCATTGGGCCTTCGAAAGCATCTACAACGAGGACAACGCCGTCTACCATTTTAAGGACACGTTCTACCTCGCCGCCGAAATCGGCATGTCCCGGTGTATCGATGATGTTGATCTTGACATCCTTATAAAAAACTGCTGTATTCTTGGAAAGAATGGTGATACCACGTTCACGTTCGATATCATTGGAGTCCATAACTCTTTCCTGTACAACCTGATTGCTTCTGAAAACACCGCTCTGTTTCAAAAGTTCGTCTACCAGAGTTGTTTTACCGTGGTCAACGTGAGCGATGATGGCAATATTTCTTGTATCTTCTCTCTTTATATTCATATAAATCCTTCTTTCTGAAAAAGAATCTGCTTAACAACGCTATTTATCATATCAATTACGAAAAGGTTTTTCAAGTTTTTTATTGCGGAAATCTATAATAAAACGGAATAAATGCATTCAAAAGGCCGAAAAATGACCGATGGCCCCCTGCAAATGCCATTAAATGGAAGAATCTGTCGATGAATGAGAATTTCTTTTCATGGTAAATCATGGTAGATTTGTAATTGTCACATGACAGTTTGATTCAGACAAAAGAGGCGTGATGAGAGCATATCCGTTCATGAAAAAGAGATAGCATAAATCGGATGTGGACAGAATACATATAAATACATATTAAAAAACTTATATTTACCGGAGTGGTGAAAGGGGATTAAAAGATGGCAGATAAAGCAATGGATAACAATCAGGTGACAATCGTTGGAACGGTTGATTCGGAATTCACATACAGCCATGAAGTTTTTGGAGAAGGCTTTTATATGCTGGAGGTGGTTGTCAACCGTCTGAGTCATATGGAGGATCGGATTCCTTTGATGGTTTCTGAGCGGCTTGTGGATGTGAAGGAGAGCTACAGGGGGAAGATCGTGGAAGTACACGGACAGTTCCGTTCTTATAATAAGCATGAAGAAAGCAGAAATCGTCTGATTCTTTCGGTATTTGTCCGGGAGTTTGCATTTGTGGGGGAAGAAGGAACGATGACAAAGCCGAACAGCATTTATCTGGATGGCTATATCTGCAAACCGCCGGTATATCGGATGACACCTCTTGGACGTGAGATCGCAGACCTTTTGATGGCTGTCAACAGGCCGTATGGCAAGTCGGATTATCTGCCGTGTATCTGCTGGGGAAGAAATGCACGGTTTGCCGGCAAATTTGAAGTGGGAACACATATCCATCTCTGGGGAAGGATTCAGAGCCGTACATATCAGAAACGGCTGGATAATGATGTAGTGGAAAAGCGGACGGCCTATGAGATTTCCGTCAGCAAAATTGAATGTGTAGAATAAAGGTCAATATGCAGACTAAAGGCATCAGAACGGTAGTTTTTGCTTGACGTTTTCCCAGGAATGTGATATTTACTATATATTGTTGTAACTGTTCAGAGCCAACCTCCAAAATGCTACGCATTTCGTCGGTGTGGCGT
>OLRG01000436.1_pt1 | contig 41184 bp, 38 predicted proteins | sample 1672331 | NCBI WGS metagenome assembly OLRG01 (sample SAMEA3136672, study PRJEB25190) | human gut metagenome
CGTGACTTTATCACCGCATCCTCCGATGGTTCCCAGAACAACACCGATGGCCTGATCCTGTCCGGCGATTCCGGTATCTGGTTCTCTCAGGGCAACTTTATTACCCAGTATGAGACACAGGCACAGGTCACCGAGCCGGAATTCTCTGTGGCAGGCATCACGGATCCCTATTCTCCGGAGTATAATCCTGAGAAGACCACCCACTTCACCCAGATGACCGGCGGCAATGCCGGCGGCAGCGGGGCCATGAGTATTTCCACCAATTGCGAGGATATTCCGCTGGCGTGCCAGTGGCTGGATTACTTCTGGACCGAGGAAGGTCAGCTGCTCTGCAACTACGGCATTGAGGGCGAGGGCTTTGAGTACGATGAAAACGGCAACCCGCAGTTTACTGATTTTGTGGTAAACGGCGGAAACTTCCAGTTCATGATGACCGGCTATACCCTCTCCGGGGTGCCGTCCCTTCAGGATTTTGATAAGTCTTTCTTCACCTATGGTGACAACGTCATTGAGGCCTTTGACACTTGGGCCTCCTGCGTGGATGACCTGTATACGCTGCCTGCGGCGCTGACGCTGAACACAGAGCAGAACGAGGCGTACAGCTCCAAGTTCAATGATATCAACACCATGGCGGAAGAGCGTGTGGGCAAGTTTATTACCGGCGAACTGGACATTGAGACCCAGTGGGATGCATTCCAGCAGGATCTGGAATCCATGGGGATTCAGGACTGCATCGATATCTATCAGGAAGCCTATGATAACTATGAGGCATCCAAAGGCTAAACGCTGAAATACGAATGAATGGGCGCTGCTGCGTTTGCGGCAGCGCCCATTTGATATCCGCTGGTTTAGAAAAAATAAAGAAGAAGTTCTCAAAATCTTAACAAAAGGTCTCTGGTCAAAACTCTGCCACTATGGTATAATGACCGAGTGACATCAAATTAGACCAACTGGTGGAGGTGGCAGAATGCGGAAGAAAATAGCCGGACTGATTCTTTCGGCTGCACTGGTGTTGGCGATGGTACCTGAGGCCGCAGCGGCGGACTCCGGCAGCATCACCGATATCAGCGGGCATTGGGCGGAATCGTCTATTGTCTGGGCTGTAGATGAGGGGATCTTTAACGGCGTTTCAGAGACAGAGTTTGCACCAAATCGCACCATGACGAGAGGGATGTTCGTAACTGTACTGGGACGCATGGCCGGTGTAGATCCGGCGGAGTTTCAGGACGTCTATTTGGACAATCTCTTTTCAGATGTCTCCGCAGGCTCCTACTACGCGCCTTATGTCAACTGGGCGGTGCGATATGGCATTGCGCAGGGGACTGGCGGAGGAAAGTTTTCGCCGGACACACCGGTGACGCGGCAGCAGATGGCAACATTTCTGGTGCGCTTCTGCTCAATCTACAACTATGAACTGATTGGCAGCGATGAGGGCATGGTGGAAAATTTTGCAGATGCATCCTCCATTGGCAGCTATGCAGTGGATGCGGTGGAGACCATGCGGAAGACCGGCTTGATGAACGGCAAGCGGAAAGCTGACGGAACCTATGTGTTTGATCCCAAGGGAAATGCCACCAGAGCCCAGTGCGCCACGGTGCTTCAGCGGATGTCCAATGCCATGCGCCCCTATGAGGGACGGGAGATCGTAGCGCCGGACAGCATCTATGTATCGGCACAGGCGGATACCCTGTATGTGGGCGATTGGACCGGCGTTGAGGCGTGGGTCGGCCCGGATAATGTCAGCAACGGTACGGTTACATGGGTATCCTCGGATCCCAGCGTAGTGTCTGTTGCCATTGACGGCACGGTGACGGCTGTTGGCGCAGGGACTGCGGAGATCTATGGCTATACATGGAACGGCCTGTGCGACTATACCGAAATCACATGTTTGGCCAAGCCCACAACCTCCTATGAATGGGAAAGCTATGAAGATAAGTGCATTCGTGTATTCGGTCAGGTGGTGGATGATCCCAGACGCTTTTACCAGACGGCGGAGGAAGCCTATTCCCATATGGCGGTGATCACTGTGCCGGTATGGGATTTTGCGGATAGCAGCCGTACCACAAAAATAACGACCTATAAGACGCTTACGGTGAATGCCAATATGGCGGATACGATCGTGGCGATTTTTGAAGAGATCTATAATGGCAGTGAACAGTTCCCAATCAAAGAGGTAGGCTGCTACCGCTGGGAGCCGGGTTCTGAGCATATGCCGGGGCTTGCCATTGATATCAACAGCTATGAGAACTATGAGTGCACGCTGGACGGAACGGCCACTGCAGGCGCATACTGGAGGCCGGGCGAGGATCCTTATTCCATTCCGGCAGACGGCGATGTAGTAAATGCCTTCCGGAAGTATGGTTTTGGATGGGGCGGCAACTGGAACTCCAAGAAAGACTATATGCACTTTAGCTATTTTTCTACATAACAATTGTCAATGTGGGCGCCGCATCGCGGCGCCCATGCTGCTAACAGCCCCTTATGGGGTGAAAAACAGAAAGGAACGGTATCCCTATGGGAAAGAAAGCGCCGACAAAGCCGGAGCCGGCCAAAAGCACACAGTCGATCCCGGTCTGCAATCCGCCTCATACGCTGGGGCTGGACGATGCGGCTGTGCGGCAGCGGGTGCAGGCGGGACTCCGCAATATGCAGGTGGAATCCCCTACCAAGACGGAAAAACAGATCATTCGGGACAATTGCCTGACGTATTTCAACCTGATTTTTATCATTCTGGCGTCCTGTCTGGCTGTGGTGGGAGCCTTTGGGGATATGCTCTTTTTGGGCATTGCCATTACCAATACAGCCATCGGGATCTTTCAGGAGATCCGCTCCAAGCGGACCATCGACCAGCTGACACTGATGACGGCCCGGAAGGTTCCGGCGATTCGGAACGGAAAGCGTACCATGGTAGAATCTGACCAGCTGGTACGGGATGACATCGTGGAATTTGCCGCAGGTGATCAGATCTGCGCAGATGCGGTGGTGCGGGTCGGGCAGGTACAGGTGAACGAATCCCTGATCACCGGTGAAGAGGATGCCATTGTAAAGCGCGTGGGGGATGTGCTGCTGTCCGGCAGTTTTGTGGTATCGGGCCGCTGTAAGGCGCAGCTGACGCAGGTGGGCGCAGATTCCTATGCTTCCAAGCTGACCATTGAGGCAAAAAAAGATGTTAAGGTCGGCAATTCCGAGATGATGGCTTCGCTGGATAAGGTGATTCGGGTCATCGGCATTGCCATGATCCCGCTGGGCGTGGTTTTGTTTATTAAGCAGTTTAAGGTGCTGGATCTTGGGTTGCAGGCATCGGTCAAGGCTACAGTGGCGGCTCTGATCGGTATGATTCCGGAGGGGCTGTATCTGCTGACCAGTGTGGCATTGGCGGTCAGCGTGATCCGGCTGGCGCAGAAGCATGTGCTGACGCAGGATATGAACTGCATTGAAAATCTGGCGAGAGTAGATGTTCTGTGCGTGGATAAAACCGGCACCATTACAGAAAATGTCATGGAGCCCGGAGATCCTGTGCCTCTGGGAACGGCGGAATACCATCAGGTGGCGGAGATCCTGTCGGAGATTTATGGCGCAGCCAAGGCGGATAACGATACCGGTCGGGCCATGGCCGAAAAATTCTGTCAGGAGCCCAAGTGGCATGCCAAGAAGGTCATCCCGTTTTCTTCGGCCACCAAGTGGACCGGTGTGGTGTTTGAGGGGCACGGAAATTATCTGGTAGGTGCGCCGGAGTTTATTATGAGCGCACGATATGACGAGGTGGGAAAGGACGTGGAGAGCTGGAGCAGCCGGGGCTATCGTGTCCTGCTGCTGGCGGCCTACGGGGGAGAGCCGGAGCCGGGAAAGCTGACGCCGGATGCGGTAACGCCGCTGGCACTGGTGCCCCTGACCAACCGGATCCGGCCGGAGGCGCCGGAGACCTTCCGGTACTTTACGCAGCAGGGCGTTTCCATTCGGGTCATCTCCGGCGATAATCCGGTCACGGTGTCGGAGGTGGCACGGCAGGCGGGGATCTCCGATGCGGATCTGTATGTGGATGCCTCTACGCTGGAGACGGATGAAGACATTGAAGAGGCGGCAGAGCACTATGCGGTGTTTGGCCGGGTGACGCCGGACCAGAAGCGAAAGCTGGTCAAGGCCATGCAGAAGGCGGGACACACGGTGGCAATGACCGGCGATGGTGTCAACGATGTGTTGGCACTGAAGGATGCCGACTGCGGCATTGCCATGGCCTCCGGTGCCGATGCAGCCTGTCAGGTGGCCCAGCTGGTACTGCTGGATTCTGATTTTTCCACCATGCCGCAGGTGGTAGATGAGGGCCGCCGGGTCATCAACAACATTCAGCGGGCAGCATCCCTGTTTTTTGTAAAGAATATCTTCTCGTTCCTGATTTCTATTGTATCTCTGTTTGTAGATATGCCCTATCCACTGGTGCCGCTGCATCTTTCGGTGATCAGCGGGCTGACCATTGGAGCGCCGGCGTTTTTCCTGGCACTGGAGCCCAACCATGAGCGGGTCAAGGGGAGGTTTATTACCAACGTGTTCCTGAAGGCGCTTCCCGGAGGGCTCGCCAATGTGATCCTGATCCTGCTGATCGAGGCGTTTGTGGCGGTATTCCGGTTCCCCACGGAGCAGCTTTACACCATGAGTGCTGTGGTATTGGCGGTGGTGGGGCTGCGGGTGCTCTATCAGGTATCTCAGCCTGTGGACTGGAAGCGCGGCACGCTGATTGCCGTGATGGCGCTGGCAGAGCTGATCTGCTTTACGGTGCTCAGTCCCGTCTTTGGCTTTACTGCGCCCACGTTGGAGACTGGTCTGGTGTTGGCAGTGTTTATGATGCTGTCCTTCCAGATCATGCGGACGGTATTGATGGTGTTTGAAAAGACGGAGTTTTTGATCGGAAAATTGAGGGAAAAAAGGCTGGAGCCGCTGGGTGTGCGGAAAAAGAATCCGTAACCAAATGGGAAAGCACCATGCTGCCGATGTGTAAGGCTCTGGCGGCATGGTGTTTTTTGTGGAAAACCGCTGCGGGAATGCCTGAGAATTGAATCATGATTTTGATTTTAGTTGACGGTGCAGGGGAAAAACGATAGAATAGAAGTGCGTATAGAATGCTGCCCGGAGGCAGCTGGAATAGACCGGTAATAGAGCGGTCGTGAAAAGAGGGATTACCATGAAAACCGTGATGCTGGTATTTGGCACACGACCGGAGGCCATAAAAATGTGCCCGTTGGTAAAGGAACTGAAAACTCGGAAGGATATCCGCACCGTTGTGTGCGTCAGCGGCCAGCATCGGCAGATGCTGGACATGGTGCTCGATACCTTTGATGTAAAACCGGAGTATGATCTTGCAATCATGAAGCAGCGGCAGACGCTGTTTGATGTGACCACGGAGATTCTTTCTTCCATCCGCTCGGTGCTGGAAGAGGTAAAGCCGGACGTGGTGCTGGTGCACGGGGATACGTCTACCACCTTTGTCACGGCGCTGGCCTGCTTTTATATGCAGATTCCGGTGGGGCACGTGGAGGCGGGACTTCGCACTTATAATCTATACAGCCCCTATCCGGAGGAATTTAACCGGCAGGCGGTCAGCATTATCAGCCAGTTTAATTTTGCACCGACAGAAATGGCACGGCAGAATCTGCTGCGGGAGCAGCGGGATGCCGGTAAGATCTATGTGACCGGCAATACCGGTATTGATGCTCTTCGCACCACGGTTCGGGCAAACTACACTCACCCGGAGCTGGAGTGGGCGGCAGGCAGCCGCCTGATCCTGATCACCGCTCACCGGCGAGAAAATCTGGGGGAGCCCATGGCCCATATGTTCCGGGCCATTCGCCGGGTCTGCGATGAGCATCCGGATATCAAGGTGATCTATCCCATCCACATGAACCCGGCAGTTCGCGAGATCGCCGAGCGGGAGCTGGGGGGCGACGATCGGATCCATCTGATCGAGCCGCTGGATGTGCTGGATTTTCACAATTTTATGGCGCGCTGCTATCTGATCCTGACGGATTCCGGCGGCGTTCAGGAGGAAGCGCCGTCCCTCGGAAAGCCGGTGCTGGTGATGCGGGATACTACGGAGCGGCCTGAGGGCATTGCCGCAGGGACGCTGAAGCTGGTGGGGACGGATGAAGAAGTGATATACAGTAATTTTTGCAGACTGCTGGAGGATGAGAGGGCCTATGGGGCCATGGCGGAGGCGTCAAATCCCTATGGCGATGGACATGCATCGGAGCGGATCGCAGATATACTGGTAAGAGAACTGGAAGGATGATACACGGATGAGTGAGACGAATGGCGGAAGATGGGAATTCGATCAGGAGGGAAACGTCCGCTATGTTCCGCCGGAGGAGGATGGAAACCGGTCTGAGACGGATGGAAGCTATCACTACAGCTATCAGTACACAGTTACGAAGAACAGAAATGGCGGAAATAACCGAAAGAAAAACGATGACAAGGGCTGGCACTGGATCCTGATCGTGCTGGGCTTTGTGGTGGCATGGCCGGTTGGACTTGTGCTGCTGTTTCTGGAGCTGTCCGGCAAGTGGCCCGGGGACAAAAAGGTACAGCAGGAATTCCGCAGAGCGGCGAATGCGGCGAAAAAAGCGGCGGTTCAAGCCCGAGGCGAGTATACGCAGGCAAGAGCACAGCAGGCCATGGATCATCGTCAGCAGGTGGAGCGGGAGGCGGCGGAGACCCGCGCCCGCACGCAGGCGGAGCGAAATCGCCAGCAGAAGCAGCAGCCGGAAAAGAAGAGCGGAAAAACCCAGGAAAAGCTGGAAGCCCAGGCGCATGGATTTGGCAACATCAAATTGCTGCGGATCCTGGGCGGTGTGCTCAGCGGTGTATTTGGCTTTGCTTTTGTAATGACGCTGATCGAGGAGATCACCTATTTCTTCAGCCTCAGCTACCTGCTGCGGCAGGTGCTGCCGTTGCTGGCGCTGTGCTTGGCAGGACTTACGCTGCTGGGCGTGGCTGGAAGCCGGAGACGCAAAATGAAAAAATTCCGGAAGTATCTCTCCATGATCGGGCAAAAGGATCAGGTGTCGATCCACAGCCTTGCCAAGGCAATGGGCATTACGGATAAGCAGACCACGCAGGATCTGGAGGAAATGCTGGAACGGGATTATTTTGCGCAGGGCTATATTGATGCGGCCAGAAATATGCTGGTGCTCTGGGAGGGTGGTATTCCCGATGAGCCGGAGCCGCAGCCGGAGGAGCCGCAGAAGCCGGAGCATGGTGAAGAGCAGGATGAGACCGTAGCAAGCCGCACGCTGAAACGGATCCGCGATATCAATGACGATATTGATAATCCGGAGCTGTCCCGGAAGATCGATCGCATTGAAGAACTCACGGCAAAGATCTTCGGGCTTCTGGAGGAGCGTCCGGAAAAGGCGGGAGAGCTGAAGAGCTTTATGAACTACTATCTGCCGAAAACACTGAAAATTTTGGAGAACTACGCAAAGCTGGAAGAACAGGATGTGGACGGAGATAATATTCGGGAGACCAAGCAGAAGATCGAGGCCATGATGGATAAGATCGTGGACGGCTATGAGGCACAGCTGGATAAGCTGTTTGCGGATGATGCACTGGATATTTCTGCGGAATTGAAGGTTATGGAGTCCATGCTGGAAAAGGACGGACTCACTGTAGACAATGAACTGAAGCTGTAATGTTTCGGCGTGCAGCATGGGCGGGGTGGTTCCCTGCCCATGCTGCTCTAGAATTATGAAAAAATAGCTTGACATCCATGGAACGCCATGATAAAATAACCCGGTAAAAGGAAGTAGGAGCGGCGGCACCGCACCTCACCGTCAGCTGTAGCGACGCGGTTTATCTCGCAGACTCGGGCAAAAGGGGTCTGTGCGTTTGTGCGGGTGCTGTGCGGCATCCGCGTTTTTTATTGGAGGTGTTTCATATCAGCAAACTAGACCATCAGCTCAACGAGGATATCAGAGACAAGGAAATCCGTGTAATTGGACCCACTGGCGAACAGCTTGGCATCATGTCTTCCAGAGATGCACTTGCGAAGGCCTACGATCTGGGACTGGATCTGGTAAAGATCTCCCCCAATGCCACCCCACCGGTGTGCAAGGTCATGGACTATGGCAAGTTCCGCTTTGAGCAGACCAAGAAGGAAAAAGAGGCCAAGAAGAACCAGCATGTGACTGAGATCAAGGAAGTCCGTATGTCTCCCGGCATCGACACCAATGACTTTAACGTAAAAGTCAAGAGCGCATTGAAGTTCTTGAAGGACGGAAACCGCGTCAAGGTGACAGTTCGGTTCCGTGGCCGTGAAATGGCGCATACCGATATCGGCAAAACGCTGCTGGCGCAGTTTGGTGAGATGTGTGCAGAGACCGCCAATATCGAGCGTCCTCCCAAGCTGGACGGACGGCATATGTCCATGTTCCTTGGGCCGAAGTCAAGTAAGTAAAACCCTTTTTTATCATACGGAAGGAGTACACCATTATGGCGAACAAGATTAAGACGCACTCCGGTGCAAAGAAAAGATTTAAGATGACCAAGAACGGCAAGGTTAAGAAGGCCTGCGCTTTCAAGAGCCATATCCTTACCAAGAAGGAAACCAAGCGGACTCGTCGTCTGCGTCAGGGCGGCTATGCCGACAAGACCAACGTTAAGGCTATCAAAGAGCTCATTCCCTACAAATAATCAACGCTTGCTACACTTCTAAGGAGGATAACATAAATGGCTAGAGTAAAAGGCGCAATGATGACGCGCAAGAGACGCAACAAGACCCTGAAGATCGCTAAGGGCTACTGGGGCAGCAAATCCAAGCATTTTAAGATGGCCAAAGAGGCCGTTATGAAGTCCGGCAACTACGCTTTCCGTGACCGCCGGGCCAAGAAGAGAGATTTCCGCAAGCTGTGGATCACCCGTATTTCCGCCGCTGTGGCTCCCTATGATATCAACTACTCCCGCTTCATGAACGGCCTGAAGAAGGCTGGCATCACCATGAACCGGAAGATGCTCTCCGAGCTGGCAATCAACGATGCTACCGCATTTGCCGCTCTGGTTGAGACTGCCAAGAAGGCACTCTAAGAGATTTGACCGCTGCCGTTTTCCGGCAGCGGTTTTTCTTTGTAAAAATCCTTAGAAGCCTTGACATTTGACGGGAATTTGTGGTTGAATAGACAGGATAATTAGAATCCGGAGGAACGTATATGAACGAAGGGAAAACGTTAGTCAATGATATGTCACAGGGGCCGGTGCTGAAAAGCCTGATCCGCTTTGCGATTCCCATGATGCTGGCCAATCTGCTTCAGGCAGTATACAGCATGGTGGACATGATCGTGGTAGGGCAGTTTGGCGGCCCGGCAGGGCTGTCGGCAGTGGGAATTGGCGGACAGCTCACCAACCTGTTTCTGGCGGTGGGCATGGGCTTTTCCAATGGAGCGCAGGTAGTGATCTCCCAGCAGGTGGGCATGAAAAGTAAAAAAATATCCTGTACCATCGGAACACTTTTGACCACGGAGCTGCTGCTGGCGGTTCTGGTGGGCGCTGTTGGGGTGGTATTCCACGGCGGGATTCTGGAGCTTATGAACACGCCCCAGACCGCTTGGGACGAGGCGGTTGGCTATCTGGTGATTTGCAGCTGCGGTATGGTCTTTATTTACGGCTATAATGCGCTGTGTGCCATCCTTCGCGGTATGGGGGAGAGCAGGCTTCCCATGCTGTTCATAGCGGTGGCCTCTCTGGTCAATGTGGTGCTGGATCTGGTCTTTGTGGGGGCGCTTCATTGGGGCGCATCCGGTGCGGCAGCGGCTACCGTGATCGCACAGGGAGTGGCCTTTTTCAGTGCGGCGGCATTCCTGTTCCGGCACAAGGAGGCCGTGCAGTTTGACTTTCGGCTCCGCAGCTTCGCCATCGATCGGGAGCAGCTGGGGGCACTATGCAGGCTGGGGATCCCCTCTGTGGTGCAGCAGTTTCTGATTACCATTTCCATCACCTTTGTCAATGCACAGGTCAATGCCTTTGACGTGACGGCCTCTGCGGTAGACTCTGTGGGCGGAAAGCTCAATATGGTGGCCAATATCATCACCGGTGCCATTTCCACAGCTACGGCAACTATGATCGCGCAGTGCTTTGGCGCCAGAAAGATGGATCGGGTCAAGCATGCCTTCCGGGCCTGCATGGTGATCTGTATGATCTGGTGGGTGGTTCTTTCCGCTTGCTATTTGCTGTTTCCCCGTCAGATCTTTGGGATGTTTACCACCGATGAGCAGGTGCTGGCGCTGGCTCCCACCTATCTCCGGTATGCGGTGGTCTGGCTCTTGGCTCTGTGCAGCATGGATGCCCCCTTTGCGCTGGTGCAGGGGGTGGGCTATGCCAGCTTTAACCTGATCGTTGGTCTGCTGGACGGTGTAGCTGCAAGAATCGGCCTGAGTATGCTGCTGGGACACTTTATGGGGCTGACGGGATTCTGGCTGGGCAGCGGCCTTGCCGGTTTTGTCACCACCATTGCAATGGGAATCTACTACTTGACTGGCCGCTGGGAAACCCGAGAGGCCATTACCAAATGATTCGGTGAACTTATACAAAACACCTTTGAATCTGAGAAGAATCCTTGGCTTGCAGGGAATTTTATGCTGTGATATAATCAAAATGCAAATCGGATGTTTTCATATCTAATCATTTGGGGGATTTTACGTTTTGGAAAAAACAATGATCAATGACTTGACCACCGGCAGTGTGGGAAAGGAGCTTTTGAAATTCTCATTTCCTTTTATGCTGTCCAATGCCCTCCAGACTGTCTATAATCTGGTAGACATGGTGGTAGTAGGACAGTTTGTGGGCAGTACGGGGCTTACGGCAGTATCCATTGGCGGGCAGATCACATGGCTGCTCAGCTGTCTTGCCATCGGTTATGCCTCTGGCGGCCAGATTTTTATTTCGCAGCTGGTGGGCACCCGGGACCGGGAGGGGATCCGGCGGACCATCGGTACGCTGTTTTCAGTGATCGCACTGTTTTCGATTCTGTTTACGGTGCTGGGCATTGCGGTGCATCAACCGCTGCTGACACTGCTGAATACACCAACGGAAGCCATGAAGCAGGCGGCGGACTATGTGGTGATTTGCAGCGCCGGTATGTTCTTTGTCTATGGCTATAATACGGTTTCGGCGGTGCTTCGAGGCATGGGAGATTCCACCAGACCGTTCCTGTTCATTGCCATCGCAGCAATCGTCAATGTAATTCTGGATCTGGTATTTGTAGGTGCCATGGGTATGGAGAGCGGCGGCGCAGCGCTGGCAACCATCATCTCTCAGGCGGCCTCCTTCCTGATCTCCATGGTATACCTCTATATTCGCCGGGAGAGTTTTGGCTTTGACTTTAAGCTCCGAAGCTTTGCGGTGGATGGGAAGACCTTTAAGGCGCTTTCCTATCTGGGCCTTCCCCTGACGGTGCAGACTTCTGCCATCAATATTTCCATGCTGTATGTGTCTGCCGGAATCAATACCTATGGACTGGTATATTCTTCGGTCTATGGGATTGGCAACAAGCTGACCTCGATCATGTTTATTATTACCAACTCCATCTCTACAGCCAGTGCCACCATGTTTGGGCAGAATCTGGGCGCAGGAAAGCACGACCGGGTAAAGCAGGTGTTCTGGTTTGGCAACCTCTACTGCATGGTGTTCTTTGTAGTGGTTGCGGTAGTATGTCTGGTGTTCCCGGAGGGGATCTTCCGGCTGTTTACCGGCGATGCGGATGTTATTGCCAATGCGGGGCACTATATGATCACCATGGTGGTGATGTTCTTTGGCTTTGCGACCATGACCTCCGGCATCGCACTGATCAACGGCATTGGAAACGGCAGCCTCAGCCTGATCACAGCACTGCTGGATGGCGTTATTGTACGAATCGGACTCTGCATCCTTCTGTCCGGCCCCTGCGGCATGGGCGTTTGGGGATACTTCTGGGGCAATGCGCTGGCGGGCTTTGTCAGTGTGATCATTGGCGATTTCTACTATCTCAGCGGCCTTTGGAAAAAGCGGAAGCTGATGGTAGAACAGTAAGGAGCAGTTATGTACCGAATCAAAGCGCTTATCCTGAAATACCGCAGTATCATCAGTTATCTGGTTTTTGGTGTACTGACCACGCTGGTCAATCTGGTGGTTTACTATTTGTGCTATCACCTGTGGGGCGTGGGGAATGATATCAGCGTGGTGATCGCATGGGTACTGGCGGTGCTGTTTGCCTTTTTTACCAATAAGCCCTTTGTGTTCGAGAGCCACGATTGGTCACCGAAGGTGCTTCTGCCGGAGGCTGGAAGCTTTTTTGGCTGTAGGCTCGGCTCCGGCGTGCTGGAGCTTGTGCTGATGCATGTAACGGTGGAAATGCTGGGATGGCCAGGGATGCTCATGAAGCTGCTGGTAAACATAATTGTGGTGATCCTCAACTATGTGGCCAGCAAGGTTCTGGTATTCCGTAAGAAGAACTGAAAAATCGCGTCAGGTTTTCCTGACGCGATTTTTGCAATCTGATTCAGATGTGGCGGAATTCGATTTCGCCGGTCTCGCCGTTCATGCTGTCCACGATGGCCAGAGATTCCAGATGGATGCCCTTCTGGCGGAACCGGTCGCCGGCCCCCTGAAATCCCTTCTCAATGGCGATGCCAACACCAACAAGATGCGCACCAGCCTGATCCAGAATGTCCATAAGGCCTTCCAGCGCCTTGCCGTTGGCAAGAAAATCGTCAATGATCAATACCCGGTCATTGGGGCCCAGATAACGCCGATCCACGACCACATCACTGATGGTTTTGTGGGTGAAGGACTCCACCTTTGCAGTGAATACGTCCTTGCCAAGGTTCAGAGATTTGGACTTTTTGGCAAATACCACGGGACAGTGGAAGCTGCGGGCGGCAATGCAGGCGATGCCGATTCCGGAGGCTTCGATGGTGAGAATCTTATTGATGCCTTCTCCGGCAAAGAGCCGGGCCCACTCCTGACCCATTTCGTCCAGCAGGTCAATATCCATCTGGTGATTCAAAAAGCTGCTTACCTTTAGAATGTTGCCGGGATAGACCTCGCCATCCTGCATAATCCGTTTTTCCAACAGTTCCATGCTTCCGCCTCCATATCCGGCCGGTGGCCGTGTCTCGTAGACATTATTATAATACGCATTTCGAAAAAGCACAAGAAGAATGTCGGAAAATAAGAAGAAAAGACCGGCCTGCCGCATTGAACGGGCAGACCGGTTTTAAGTGCAGAGATTCAATGGCAGCGCAGGTAATCTTCTACCTCCTGAAGCTGCTGCGGTGTGTTGACGCCGATGATCTGCATGCCCAGCTCTACACAGCACAGGCCGATTTTACCGCCCCGCTGGCGCATAAGCTCCGGTACATCGGTCAGGTAGTATTCCCCCTGCGCATTGTCGTTTTTCAGAAGCTCCAGACAGGCCAGAAGCTCCTGACAATCAAAGGCGTAGACGCCCGCATTGAGCTCGCGGATGGCCTTCTGCTCCGGAGTGCAGTCCTTATCTTCCACGACCCGGATAAATTCGCCGTTTTCGTCCCGGAGGATCCGCCCGTAGGGGAGCTCCTGATCACTGGTGCCGGTGAGGAAGGTGCAGGTACAGCCGTTTTCCGCATGGGCACGGAGCAGGGACTCATAGGTTTCCCTGCGGATCAGGGGCATATCTCCGCAGCATACCAGAACGGTGCCGTCAAAATCCTTGAGATACGCCCGGGCGCACTGCACGGCGTGGCCGGTGCCCTGCTGGGGGTCCTGTACGGCGTAGGGATAGTCAGGGAATGCCTTCATCACTTCCTCACGGAGATATCCGGCAACAATAACGGTGTCATCCTTGGGAAGAAAATTCAGAGCATCCAGAACATAATGGAGCAGGGGATGGCCTGCGGCCATGCGCATGACCTTGGGCATATGGTTCTGCTCGGATTGGAGCCGGGTGCCCTTGCCGGCGGCAAGGATCACTGCTTTTACCGGTTTCATGCTCATCCCTCCAATCCGCTGACAATGGCGATGCCTGCGCTGGCGCCGATACGGTCGGCACCGGCCTTGATCATCTCCATGGCCTCTTCGTAGCTGTGGATACCGCCGCTGGCCTTGACCTTCAAACCGCCTGCGGACTTTTTCATCAGGGCAACGTCCGCTGCCTTGGCACCGCCGGAGGAGAAGCCGGTGGAGGTCTTTACAAAGTCCGCTCCGGCATTCTTAGAAGCCGCACAGGCCTTGACGATCTCATCCTCGGTGAGCAGGCAGGTTTCCAGAATGACCTTTAACACCTTGCCAGGGCAGGCGGCTCGGACGGCCTTGATGTCAGCCTCTACGGCGTCCCAGTTCCCGTCCTTGGCATGACCTATATCCAGCACCATGTCGATCTCATCGGCGCCCAGTGCAGTCATAGCACCGGCCTCGGCGGCTTTTACCACGGTGCAGCCCAACGGGAAGCCTACGACCACGCAGAGCTTTACATCGGAGCCTGCAAGGCACTCCTTTGCCAGCGCAGCACGGCCGGAGTTGACGCAGACGGAGCAGAAGTGATATGCCTTGGCCTCATCACAGAGCTTCCGAATCTGGGCCTCTGTGGCATCGGGCTTCAGCAGGGTATGGTCGATCATCTTGGCAAGTTCCAGTTTTGTCATGATTATTCTCCTTTTTCGGTGGGAATGCGGAAGAAGCGCTTCCCGTTTTCCATGGTAATGGCCGCCACCTCTTCGGTGGACAGGCCCTTGATTTCTGCGATTTTTTCTGCCACCTTGGGCACATAGCCCGAGTGGTTCCGCTTGCCGCGGTAGGGGACCGGGGCAAGATAGGGGCAGTCTGTTTCAATCATAATGCGGTCCATGGGCACAGCGGCAATGGCCTCCAGTGCACGGCGGGCATTCTTAAAGGTCACAACGCCGGTGAAACTCACATACCAGCCCAGCCGCACCAGCTCCTGTGCCATTTCGGCACTGCCAGAGAAGCAGTGAAATACCCCGGGGACGTTATCGGCCCATTTTCGGACGATCTCCATGCCATCGCCGTGGGCTTCCCGTTCGTGGATGACGACCGGCTTTCCCAGCCGGTCAGCCAGCGCCATTTGACGGTCAAACCAGTGCTGCTGGATGTCTCGGGGCACATCGTCGTAGTGATAGTCGAGACCGATCTCGCCAATGGCCACCACCTTGGGGTGCTGTGCAAGCTTCCCGTAGGTTTCCAAGTCTTCCTCGGTCATGTCCCCGGTGTTGCCGGGCCATGCGCCTACCACGGCATAGACAAAGGGGTACTGCTGTGCAATGGAGATGGCCTTTTGAGAGGAGGGAATATCACAGCCGATGTCGTTGATGAGGTAGATCCCCTGCTGATGGAGCTGAGGCAGAAGAATGTCACGATCCTCGTCAAAGGCTTCATCGTCATAATGGGCGTGTGTATCATAAAACAAGCGGGATACCTTCTTTCTGGGAGTTACTGCTGCTTTTTCCTAAGCTCTAGATAGACCATCAGCACGGCGATATCAGCGGGGCTGACACCGGAGATCCGGGATGCCTGCCCAATGTTCAGGGGCCGGATCTTTCCAAGCTTCTGCCGGGCTTCCAGACGCAGACCGGTGATGGCATCATAGTCGATGTCCTCCGGCAGCAGGTGGCCTTCCTCCTTTTGAAACTGCTCTACCTGCTTCAGCTGGCGCTTGATGTATCCGGCGTATTTTACCTGTATTTCCACCTCTTCCTGAATATCAGGAGAGAGCGCAGGGCGCTGTGGGTCAAAGGGGGCGAGGCCCGAATAACTCAGCTGCGGACGGCGCACCAGGTCGCTCATCCGGGCGGAACCGTTCACCGGGGCAGTTCCCTGTGCGGTGAGATAGTCGTTAAGCTGGGGGCTTTCCTGTACGCCGCAGCGCTCCAATCGCCGGGCTTCCGCTTCTACCTGACGGTATTTTTCCTGCACGGCGGCGTAACGTTCAGCGGAAATCAGGCCGACCCGGTGGCCGATGCCGGAGAGCCGCTGGTCGGCATTATCCTGGCGGAGCATCAGACGGTATTCGGTGCGGGAGGTCATCATTCGGTAGGGCTCCTCTGTGCCCTTGGTGACCAGATCATCGATCAGGGTGCCGATGTAGGCATCACTGCGGCGGAGCACCATGGGTGCCTCACCCTTTAGCTTCAGGGCGGCGTTGATGCCGGCCACCAACCCCTGAGCAGCGGCCTCCTCATAGCCGGAGGAACCGTTAAACTGTCCGGCTCCATAGAGGCCGGGGACTTTTTTGCTTTCCAGCGTGGGCAGCAGCTCGGTGGGATCTACACAGTCATATTCAATGGCATAGGCCGGGCGCATCATCTCTGCCTGCTCCAGCCCGGGAATGGTATGGAGCATCTGGATCTGCACATCCTCCGGAAGGGAGGAGGAAAAGCCCTGAATGTACATCTCATCGGTAGAAAGGCCACAGGGCTCAATGAACAGCTGATGCCGGGGCTTATCCGGGAATCGGACGATCTTATCCTCAATGGAGGGGCAATACCGGGGGCCGATGCCTTCAATGACTCCGGAATATAGGGGGCTTCGATGCAGATTTTCACGGATGATCCGATGGGTTTCGGCATTGGTATAGGTGAGATGGCACACAGCCCGGTTCTCAGGAATCTCGGTGGTGGTAAAGCTGAAGGGCACCGGTACGTCATCTCCGGGCTGTACCTCCATCCGGGAGAAATCGATGCTCCGGCGGTTGACTCTGGGCGGTGTGCCGGTCTTAAAACGCCGCAGAGAAAGGCCCAGCGCACGAAGATTGTCGCTGAGCCCCACGGCGGCGTGCATGCCGTCAGGGCCTGAGGCGTAATGGCATTCGCCGGTGATGACACGGCTGGCAAGATAGGTGCCGGAGCAGATAATCACCGCACGGGCGGGATAGACGGCACCCAACTGGGTTACAACGGCACCGACAGCACCGGTTTCGTCCAGCCGGATCTCTGTGATCATAGCCTGTTTCAGGTTCAGATGCTCCTGCTGCTCCAGCGTGTGCTTCATAAGCTCCTGGTATTTCCGCCGGTCGGCCTGAGCACGGAGAGAGTGGACGGCGGGGCCCTTGCCGCGGTTCAACAGCCGGAACTGGATACAGGCCCGGTCAGCGGCCCGGCCCATTTCGCCGCCCAGCGCATCGATCTCACGGACCAGATGTCCCTTGCCGGTGCCGCCAATGGCGGGGTTGCAGGGCATATTGCCCACTGCGTCCAGATTAATGGTAAAAATGACGGTTTTCAGCCCCAGCCGGGCAGCGGCAAGGGCTGCCTCAATGCCTGCGTGGCCTGCGCCTATGACGGCAACGTCATAGGATTCCATCTGATATTCTGTCATGTGGTTCACCTGTGTCAAGTGTTTTAAAAGAGGTACCACGCGATGTGTGGTACGACTTCGTTTTATTGTACCATGTTTCAGGGGCTTTTGCCACTGTTTTTCTCCATATTTTCCTGAATTGCAAGGGCTTTGCGGGTTGCTTTTATTTTTTGACTATGATAAAATAAATAATTGTGATTCAGTAAATATGAACGGAAAATTGACGTTTTAGGAAGGGAGTTACCCAACTTTGGTAGACGAGAAAATCAGAAACGTAGCCATTATCGCCCACGTTGACCATGGTAAGACCACGCTGGTAGACGAGATGCTCAAGCAGAGCGGTATCTATCGGGAAAATCAGGAGGTCGTGGATCGCGTCATGGACTCCAACGATCTGGAGCGGGAGCGCGGCATTACCATTCTGGCGAAGAACACCGCCATTACCTACAAGGACACGAAGATCAACATCGTTGACACCCCGGGCCATGCGGACTTTGGCGGCGAGGTAGAGCGTATCCTCAAGATGGTCAACGGCGTTATCCTGCTGGTAGACGCAGCAGAGGGCCCCATGCCCCAGACCCGGTTTGTGCTGTCCAAGGCATTGGAGCTGGGTCATCGGGTCATCGTGGTGGTCAACAAGATCGATCGGCCGGATCAGCGTGTGCTGGAGGTCGTGGACGAGGTTTTGGAGCTGCTCATTGATCTGGACGCCACCGACGATCAGCTGGAGAGCCCCATGCTGTTCTGTTCCGGCCGTCAGGGCACAGCTTCCTATTCTCCGGATGTGGCGGGGACGGATCTCCAGCCCCTGTTTGACACGATTCTGGATTATATTCCCGCACCGGAAGCTGACGTGGATCAGCCCTTCCAGATGCTGGTTTCTTCTATTGACTACAATGAGTTTGTAGGACGTATTGCAGTGGGCCGTATTGAACGAGGCGTGATCCATCAGAATGATGAGATCGTGGTATGTAACTACCACGATCCGGAGCAGGTATCCAAGAAGCTCAAGGCAGTAAGTCTCTATGAGTTCGATGGCCTGAACCGGGTACCGGTGACTGAGGCTACCGCAGGCAACATTATTGCCATGAGCGGCATCGGCAACATTACCATTGGGGATACCATCTGTGCGCCCTCCAATGTGGAGCCGCTGGATTTCGTAAAGATCTCCAAGCCCACCATGGAAATGACCTTTACCATCAACGATTCTCCCTTTGCCGGCAAGGAAGGCAAGTATGTGACCTCCCGCCAGATCAGAGAGCGGCTGGAAAAGGAGCTCCTGAAGGACGTGTCCCTGCGGGTCACCGAGGCCGAGGGCTCCACTGATGCCTTCTATGTGGCAGGCCGCGGTGAGATGCACCTGAGCATTCTCATCGAGACCATGCGCCGGGAGGGCTATGAGTTTCAGGTGTCTCCTCCCCGTGTGCTCTATCAGGAGATCGACGGCGTAAAGTGCGAGCCCATGGAGCGGCTGGTCTGTGACGTGCCCTCTGACTGCGTAGGCTCCGTCATTGAGAAGATGGGCAACCGTAAGGGCGACCTGCTGGAAATGGCGCCTTTGGGCACCACCCGTATGAAGATCACCTTCCTGGTTCCTTCCCGGGGCCTGTTTGGCTACCGCAATGAGTTCTTGACCGATACCAAGGGCGAGGGCATCATGGCCTCCGTGTTCGACAGCTATCAGCCCTATAAGGGCGATATTCAGCGCCGCCGCACCGGCAGCCTGATCTCTTTTGAGACCGGTGAGTCCATCACCTACGGCCTCTACAATGCGCAGGAACGCGGCACCCTGTTTATTGGCGCCGGTGTTCCGGTCTATGAGGGCATGATCATCGGCTCCAACCCCCGTATGGAGGATATCACCGTCAACGTCTGCAAGGCCAAGCACCTGACCAATACCCGTGCTTCCGGCTCTGACGATGCGCTGCGCCTGATTCCCCCCAAGCAGATGAGCTTGGAGCAGTGCCTGGAGTATCTGGCGGATGATGAGATCCTTGAGGTCACGCCGAATACCCTGCGGATGCGCAAGCGCATCCTGAACCATGCAGACCGCATGAAGGCCCTAAAGGGCGGCAAGAAGTAAGTCGTAAATAAAAGGGCTGTCCTTTGCGGCAGCCCTTTTTCTATGGGAAAGGAGAGAACATGCTCCCACCTGAATTTTTGAGCCGTATGGAATCCCTGCTGGGGGAGGAATACGGGGAGTTTATGGCCGCTTATGACCGGCCGCTGCAAAAGGGACTGCGGCTGTCCCGGCGGAAGCGGCTGCAAAAGCCGCTTCCGTTTCTGAAGGAGCCCATTCCGTGGGCGAAAAATGGCTATGCCTATGATCCGGAGGCACGACCCGGGAAGCACCCCTATCATGAGGCGGGGGCCTATTACTTGCAGGAACCCTCGGCTATGGCTCCGGCACAGCTGCTGAATCCGCAGCCCGGAGATCGGGTGTTGGATCTCTGTGCAGCCCCCGGCGGAAAGTCTACCCAGTTGGGAGATATGCTGGAGGGACAGGGGCTTCTGGCGGCCAACGAGATCAACCCGAAGCGGGCAAAGATCCTGTCTCGGAATATCGAACGCATGGGAATCCCCAATGCACTGGTGCTGAACATGCACCCGAGAGAGCTGGAGGGGCGGTTTGTCGGATTTTTTGATAAGATTCTGGTGGATGCACCCTGTTCCGGGGAGGGAATGTTCCGAAAGGAAGCAGCTGCGGTGACGGATTGGAGCCCGGATACGGTTTCCATGTGCGCCGGCAGACAGAAGGAAATATTGGACTCTGCGGCGAAGATGCTTCGCCCCGGGGGCCTTCTGTGCTACTCCACCTGCACGTTTGCGCCGGAGGAGGACGAGGGAGCCATTGCGGCGTTCCTGCGGCGCCACCCGGAGTTTCATGTGGAAAAGGCCGATATGCCATGGCTGGCCCCGGGAAGACCGGAATGGGCAGCAGACGGCCCGGAGGAGCTGAGAGATACCTTCCGGCTCTGGCCCCATCTGCTCAGCGGCGAGGGACACTATGCGGCGCTGCTTCGGAAGGATGGCAACGCCGCATCCGAGACGCTTCCGGCACCCAAATCGGAGAAGGTGCCTCAAGAACTGGCTGCATTTGTGGAGGAACTGGGGATCACGCTCCCGGAAGGACGGCTGATCTCCTTTGGGCCCTCCCTGTACCTTGCGCCGGAGGAAATGCCGGAGCTGAAGGGGCTGAAGGTCCTGCGGCCCGGTCTGGAGCTGGGACAGGTGAAGAAGGGACGATTTGAACCGGCCCATGGGCTGGCACTGTGGCTCAGCACGGCAAAGAATACGGTGGATTTGCCCGGGGACGGCCCGGAGGTTCTCCGGTATCTGAACGGGCAGGTGCTCCCCGGGGCTCAGAATGGCTGGACGCTGGTGACGGTAGACGGGCTGAGCCTTGGCTGGGCAAAGGGCTCTGGCGGACAGCTGAAAAACCATTTTCCAAAGGGCTTGCGCTGGATGAATGTATAAAAATCGGTGTGCACATGTTCAGTGCACACCGATTTTGCCGAATATGGGTTCTAGTTATACTGATAGGTGCTGGCGTCAAAGGCAGTGCCCGTAGAGGTACTCTCCACCAGCGAACCGCCGGAGACTGTGAGAATGTGAACATCATCAATGGTCAGATCCTCTGTGTAGGGATTCATGACCTGATTCACCATATCCACCACACTCTGGCCGTAGAGACCATAGCAGGAAGCGCCGTTATAGTTGACACCCTCGCCGGGCAGTGTGCTCTGCTGAATGTCGCCAATGCCGCTGAGCAAAATGTGAAGGGCCAGATAGCGGATATTGGCGCCGTCCAGATCCGTGATGACGTTGGACATTGCTGCCTTATAAATGGCGGGCAATTTCGGCAGCTTGCTGGGGGACATACACTGCTTGACCATGGCCTTAATAAAGGTCTGCTGGACGTATTCCCGCTGAATATCCGCCATGGCATAGCCGTGCCGATAGCGGCAGACCTTCAGGGCCAAATCACCGCTGAGCTCCTGCTCACCGGCATAGATGGTGGTGCCATCCACATCCATATCCATGGGAACGTCAAAGGTAACGCCACCCATGGCGTCTACAACGTCCTTAAAAATCTCATAGTCGATAATGGCATAGCCATCGGGACGGAAGCCCAGCAGCGTCTCCACCTGATCCATCAGAGCCTGAGCCCCGGTGTCACCACGGCCTGCAAGACCGTAGACACCGTTGATCTTCGGAACAGACTCCCCGTTGTCCACAATGGTATCACGGGGAATACTGGTCAGAGCGCAGGTGCCGTTCTTCTGATCCAGTGAAGCGATCATAATGGTATCCGTTCGTGTGCCCTCTTCGTCGGTGGCGCAGAGCAAAATGTTGTAGAATCCGGACTTTCTGGTGTGAATGCCGTCCTGCGACTTTGTAGGAGCCCGGAACAGCATGAAGTAGATGCCGACAAAAATGGCAACCAGTATCAATAGGAAAATCAGAAAATTCCGAAGCGGATGCCTTTTTTTTCGGCGGCGGGGGGGCTGATATTCCGGTTCTTCATAGTCTTCATAGTCCTCGTCATAGCGCTCACGGGGTGCACTGCGGCGTTTTTTGCCGCGGCGGGCGGAAGACTGGGAATAGCCGGAACTGCGCCGGTCATAGGGATCCGGATTGGCCATGCCGGAGGCCTTGGCGTCCAGCGTCTGATGGGGCGGCTCATAACCGTCTTCATAGTCTGCGTAGCCGTCATCCTCATAACCATCATAGCCATCGGCATAATCCTCGTAGCCCTGATAGCCGCTACCGTAGCTGGCGTCCTGATAATTATCATAGGAATCGTCATAGGAACCGTCATAATATCCGTTCCCGTCATAGTAGCTGTTGCCGCCGTTCTCATAGCTGCTGTTCTGTGGAACACGCGACCGGCTGCTGTTTGGATTGCTGCGCCTGCTGCTCTGCACAGGGCGAAAGACCTGTGTTTCGTCCATATCTCCCGAAGGGGAGATGCCGGAGGCACCGCTGCGGCGGTAGTTGGAATCGCCTCGATTAGCCATAGAAAACTCCTTTAGTGTGATCGTAAGGGGCCTTAGAAGGTGACAACGTCCTGTTCGGGCTTTTCGGCTGGCTCTATGGAAATTGCGGTGAGCACCGGCCCCATCTCTTTATAAAGCTTGTGATAGCGTAGGGAAATCTTGGCGGTCACGGTGATCCAGCTGCGCTGGGCCAAATCCTGCGCACCATCATACTGGCACACAAAGCCCATGAACTGAATGTCCTCCACGCAGCAGGTCATAATAAACCGGCCCGGAACAAAGCAGCCTTTTTCCACTTTCTTGGTATGAGCGACCTGCGCCTTAAAACGGACGGTTTTGCCGGAATACTTCTGCATGTCCTCGGTGACATCCCGGTACCAGATACCGTAATCATCATCCTTGATCTCGATGATATCAGCGTTGAGATCAAAGGGGAGGGGATCCTCAATCTCGTCATATTCCACGCTGCCATCCTCCGCCTCATAGGCAATATCACACCGGCGATTGATGCCTCGGACGATTTTGTGGAGCGCCATTTTGTCGATGGAATCGTTATAACGGTTGAACACGATCATTTCGCATCCGCCAACCTTATCCACCACGAGGGAGCGCATGTTGTTGTTGTACATCACAAAGGTGGTGGCATCGGCAAACATGATCTCCTGATAGACCACCCAGTTTTTCGGCATGGCGGCGTAAAAATCACTGACCAGCTTCATGCCGTTGAGCTCTACGCAGACACGTTCGGCGTGGTGCTTCTTTCGCAGGGCTTCCAGCGTCTTGTCGTCCAGGGCGTCCTGATCCTCGATGGTTTCAATATAGACGTTGGGGGCAGCGAAGGCGCTGGGGTCGTATTCCTCTTCGCCCTCTTCGCAGACGAGAAGCAAGGTCTTCTCGCCGGCGTTGAACCGGTCATCCTCTAATGTGCCTTGCATAAAGCGGGTTTTGCCGCTGTCCAGAAAACCGGTGAATACATATACGGGAATTGCCATGAGCGGGCCTCCTTTACTCAGCCCTGAAACAGAGCAGCAATGGCTGCCTCGTTGATCTTGGAGCCAATGACACACAGACGGCCGATGACACCGGCAGCTCCGGTACGAATATCCGGTTCACCGGGAACGTAGTCAAAGTGAATCCACTGACCATCCTCGCCGGGAACGATGCCCTTTGCCCGAAGAATGATGCCGTAGGTCTCCTGATCGGAGAGAGCGGAAAGGCACTGGGCGATTTTGTCTTTGGTGAAGGTCTTGGGTGTCTCCATGCCCCATGAAGTAAACACTTCGTCGGCATGATGATGGTGATGATGGTCGTGACCTTCGTGGTCGTGATCGTGATGATGCTCGTGCTCCCCGTGATCATGGTCGTGATGATGCTCGTGCTCCTCATGGTCGTGATCGTGATGATGCTCGTGCGCCTTGTGGTCGTGATCGTGGTGATGCTCATGCGCCTCGTGGTCATGATGATGGTGATGGCAGGAGCAGTCGGGGTCATCGCACTCCTCTTCGCCGTGCGCCTCCAATGCTTCCAGTGCGGCCTGCAGAGAATCCTTCTGCTCCATGGCCTCCATAAGCTGCTGACCGGTGAGCTGCTCCCAGGGCGTGGTGACGATCACGGCGGTGGGGTTCTTCTCCCGCAGCATGGACACAGCGGCCTGAAGCTTATCCTCTTTCATATTAGACGTTCTGGAGAGGATAATGGTTCCCGCGTTTTCAATCTGGTTGTTATAAAATTCGCCAAAGTTCTTCATGTAGATCTTGCACTTGGTGGCGTCTGCCACGGCTACCATGCAGCCGATCTCCATATCCTCGGTTTCGGCACGCTCTACGGCCTGCGCCACATCGCTGAGCTTGCCAACACCGGAGGGCTCGATGAGGATGCGGTCAGGATGGTATTCTTCCATGACCTTTTTCAGTGCCTCGCCAAAGTCACCCACCAGAGAGCAGCAGATGCAGCCGGAGTTCATCTCGGTGATCTGGATACCGGCTTCCTGAAGAAAGCCCCCATCGATACCGATCTCACCGAACTCGTTCTCGATGAGTACGATCTTCTGACCAGTATAGACCTCCTGGATCAGCTTTTTGATGAGTGTGGTCTTACCGGCGCCCAGGAAACCGGAGAAAATATCTATTTTTGTCATAATCAAACACCTTCTGCTGAGATTTGGGGAGAATCCCCCACTTTTTTCAATATATTATAACACATCATTGCAAGTATCTGCGGGAATTTTTGATATGTTTTCGATTTGTTTACAAAAAAACTGCCCCTGAACCGAAGGAACAGGGGCGGGAAAGGGTAGCGCTCAGGCTGCGAGGGGACTGTCGTGGCGCTTTTGATAGAGAAACATGAAGATGCCTGTGCCACAGATGATGATATAACCCAGAAGACTGTAGATGTCCGGCAGCTGGCCGAAAATGGCCCAACCCAGCAGAGCTGCGAAAACCACCTGCGTATAGTCGTATACAGAGATCTCCTTGGCGGGGGCAAAACGATAGGCACTGGTGATAGCGAACTGCCCGGTGCAGCCGAAGGTACCGGCGGCCAGCAGGCAGAGCAGCTGGGAAAGGCGCATGGGCGCATGTACGGAAATGAAATATGGAAGACAGACCAGACAGGAAAAGGTGGAAAACACAAATACAATCAGTGTGGAATGAACGCCCTTTTTGCTCATAAGCCGCACAAAGGAATAGGCAACACCGGCGCCAAAGCCTCCCATCAGGCCAATCAGGGAAGGCACCAACGCCATGTTGGAGGGGTTGGGCTTAATGATCAGCAGACAGCCCAGAAAGGCTGCCACAACGCTGATGCCCTGTACCAGATTGAGCTTTTCCTTCAGCAGGAAATAGGAGATGAGGATGGCAAAAAAAGGCGACATCTTGTTGAGCATAGAGGCGTCTGAGAGATTCAGATGATCCACGGCATAGAAATTGCACAAAAGGCCAATGGTGCCGAATATGGCACGGGCCATGAGATAGACCCAGTGACCCCGCTTGGGCGGGTGAAAAGGCTCGCGGTTTTTCAGCATGATGATCAGCGCAAACACAGAGGCCACGACATTCCGGAAGAACGCCTTCTGCATGGAGGGCACATCGCCGGAAAGGCGGACAAAAGTATTCATCAGGGCAAAAGACAGCGCTGCCATCAGGATGCACAGTGTGCCTTTGGCACGGTTGGACATAAGATCAGATCCTTTTAGATGGTTTCGGCTTCCTGCCTGAGAAGGGGGGAATCCTCTGTGGAGGAGAGCTTGCTCATGATCTGCGGAGAGCCGTAGCGCCCCAGCTCCAGAATCAGATAGCTGCAAAGAAGGTTCAGCGCCACCTGATCGTGCTCATAGGGCAGATCAAATAAGTCGCTGATACGGCCCAGCCGATACAGCAGCGTATTCCGGTGAATGCACAGAGCTGCTGCGGTGCGATCCTTGTTGTGCATATTGAAGGAGTAGACCCGCATGGTCTCGTCGTAGGCGGTGCCATTTTCTTTATCATAGTCCCGCATCCGGAAAATCGCCGGATGGATAAAGGTCTCCGGGGTATCCTTCTCCAATACGGAAAGAAAAATGGGAAGGGGCATTAAATCGGAGAAGGTAGTGGATTTATCCCGGCCCAGCTGCAAGGCAAGCCGTGCCGTAAGCAGGGCCTGACGGTAGTGGGAGCGGGTCTGGGCCGGATCCTTAAAGCTGTCGGAAAGACCGCAGACCATATCATGGGTGCCGAAGAATTCAAAAAGACGGTCTGCCATGGTGGACTTGGAAAGGGGCGTGCCGGAGCCGTGGGGTGCTGCACCGCCGTAGAGGGTGACGATGTTATTGTCATAAATAACGCAGATGACATTCCGGTAGAGCTGCTGAAGCTCCCGAACAGCGTACTCGGCAAAGGCTCGCTGAGAGGCCAGCGCACCAATGGTGGTGACACAGATGGTGTAATCCGGCTGCATGGTGCCGGAGATGGCCTCGCAGGCCAGACGCTCCAAATGCACCGGGGTAGATGGAGCCAGCAGATCCATCAGCTTGGTGGACAGCGCCAGATTCCATGAGCCCATGGACTTGATGCGGCTGGAAATTCGGAGCCGGATGGCATCCAAAACCAGCTCAATGATCTCATAGTCCTCATCGGTGGGAGGAGCGCCGTCCCAGAAAATGATGATGTGGCCGTGAACCGTATTGTCCTGCACCACTTCTGCGAACAGCAGCGGATCTTTTTCACAGGAGCCGGTGGCGGCATAGAAGGGCTTGTAAAACGCCTTCTTACCGGAGAGAAATTCGTCCAGTGTCCGCAGGATCTGCTCCCGGTTCAGCGCCTTGTTTTCATAAATAGCATCCCACTGGGGCCTGCCAATGGGCCCGGCAGGATGCATGGATACCACATGGAAATACTCATCTACAAACATAATGGGTTTGTGGAAGATCTCGTTGGCTACGGTAATTACGTTGTTGGTGCTCTGGTTGCAGACCGCCTTGTAGAGCTTTTCATATACCTCGGTCATACGGGCAGAAGCCATAACCACACCTCCGCTTAGTTTCTGGTACTATTGTAGCGAATTTCTTTCATGAATGCAATATGCATTCTGGGCCGCTTATTATGCGGTGTTGCCTTATTTCTTGTCAGATGGTTCCGGGCCGATTTACAATCAAAAAAATTCATGGTACAATACTGTCTTAGAGTAGAAAAAGGGATGCCAAAGCAATTTGTACTGTTTGGAAAGGAGACCGCTATGGAACATACAGATTTGAGTCGGCTGGATCTGCCGGAGGAACGTACCCGGCTCAGTGATGAGCAGGGAGGCTACTCCTTTTACGCCTATCTGTCCAGAATGCGCTATATTACCCGGTGGGGACTGATGCGCAATTCCTGCCCGGAAAATGTTCAGGAGCACAGCCACATGGTGGCAGTGCTTGCCCATGCCCTTGGCTTGATCTCGAGAGATATCTATGGCAACACCCGTATTTCGCCGGAGGCCTGCGCAACGGCAGCGCTGTTTCACGATGCGCCGGAGATCATCACCGGAGATATGCCCACACCGGTGAAATACTACAGCCCGGAGATCCGGGAAGCCTATCAGAAGGTGGAGAATGTGGCGGCGGAACAGCTGCTTCCCATGCTTCCTCCGGCCCTGCGGGACAGCTACGAGCCGCTTTTGAAGGATGTGCCGCCGGAGGTGGAGCGGATCGTCAAGGCGGCGGATAAGCTTTCGGCTCACATCAAATGCCTGGAGGAGCTGAAGGCGTCCAATCATGAGTTTATTCTGGCGGCAAGACAGACCCGGCAGGCATTGGATGAGATGAATATGCCGGAAGTGCACTACTTTATTGAAAACTTCCTCGACAGCTTTACGCTGACGCTGGATGAGCTGAAATAGCAAACCATTTTAGGAGGATAAAAATTATGAAGGCAATTGTAACCGTCACCGGCAAGGACGCCGTTGGCATCATCGCCGGAGTCTGCCAGGAGCTGGCAAGTCTGGGCGTCAACATTCTCGACATTAACCAGACTGTTATGGATGGCTTTTTTGCCATGAATATGCTGGTGGATCTGTCCACCACCGAAAAGTCCTATGAGCTGGTACGGGATGCGCTGGATCAGCGGGGACTCAGCATGGGCCTCTCCGTCCGCATTCAGCGGGAGGATATCTTCAACGCCATGCATCGGATTTGAGGGGGACGCTATGCTCAGACAAAATGAAATCATGCAGACGCTGGACATGATCGATCACCAGCATCTGGATATTCGTACCATTACCATGGGCATTTCCCTGCGGGACTGCTGCGGGCCGGATCCCAAGCGGACGGCCCAGAAGATCTATGATAAGATCACCCATTGTGCCCAGCAGTTGGTGCCCACCGGCGAGGCCATTGAACGGGAATTTGGCATTCCCATCGTCAATAAGCGCATTTCCGTGACCCCTATTTCCATGGTGGCGGAGAGCTGCGAGACCGAGGACTATGTGCCCTTTGCAGTGGCCATGGACAAGGCGGCGTCAGCCTGCGGCGTCAATCTCATCGGCGGCTTTTCCGCACTGGTACACAAGGGAATGACCATTGGCGATCAGCGGCTGATCATGTCCATTCCGCAGGCACTGGCAGAGACCAATAATGTCTGCTCCTCCGTGAATGTGGCTACTACCCGTGCGGGCATCAATATGGATGCTGTAACGCTGATGGGGAAGATCATTCGCAAGACTGCGGAAATCTCCCCGGAGGGGGAGGGACGTGCCTGCATGAAGCTTGTGGTGTTTGCCAATGCGGTGGAGGACAATCCCTTTATGGCGGGCGCCTTCCATGGCGTAGGCGAGCCGGAATGTGAGATCAATGTGGGCGTTTCCGGCCCCGGTGTGGTGTACCATGCCTTGCAGGAGGTCAAGGGTCAGCCCTTTGACATGGTGGCGGAGACCATCAAAAAGACGGCCTTCCGGATCACCCGTATGGGGCAGCTGGTGGCCCAGGAGGCAGCACGCCGGCTGGGCGTACCCTACGGCATTGTAGATCTGTCCTTGGCGCCCACGCCAGCCAAGGGCGACAGCGTGGCGCGGATCCTGGAAGAGATCGGCGTGGATGTCTGCGGCACCCATGGCACCACGGCGGCACTGGCCATGCTCAACGATGCAGTAAAGAAGGGCGGCGTTATGGCCTCCGGCCATGTGGGCGGCCTGTCCGGTGCGTTTATCCCCGTATCAGAGGATGAAGGGATGATTGCCGCAGCCAAGGACGGTACCCTGACACTGGATAAGCTGGAGGCGATGACCTGTGTCTGCTCCGTGGGACTTGACATGATCGCCATTCCCGGTGACACCTCTGCTTCCACCATCTCTGCAATCATTGCGGACGAGGCGGCCATTGGCATGGTGAATAATAAGACTACGGCAGTTCGTGTGATCCCGGCCATCGGGAAGACGGTTGGTGATGAGTTGGAGTTTGGCGGTCTGTTTGGTTCCGCACCGGTGATGCCGGTGCATGATAAGAGCGCCGAGCGCTTTGTGGCCCGGGGCGGCAGAATCCCCGCACCGCTGCACAGCCTGAAAAACTGAGTCATAAAGAGTGAAGGAGGCGAACCCATGAACATCCCTGCGGGGCCGGCACAGATACTAAAAACGCTCAACGACAGCGGATTTCAGGCGTACGCCGTAGGGGGCTGTGTTCGGGATACGCTCCTGGGCACGGTCCCCGGAGACTGGGATATCTGCACCTCGGCACAGCCGGAGCAGACCGAGGCGTGCTTTCCAAAGCTCCATGTGGTGGAGACCGGCATAAAGCATGGAACGGTCACAGTGGTGCTGCAGGGGACGCCCTATGAGGTCACTACCTTCCGGACAGAGGGGGACTATCTCGATCACCGGAGACCGGAGCAGGTGCAGTTTGTACGGTCTTTGCGGGAGGATCTTCAGCGCAGAGATTTTACCATCAACGCCATGGCGGTGGGATTGGACGGAGAGATTCGGGACCCCTTTGACGGGAGAAACGATCTGGAGCATCGGCTGATTCGCTGTGTCGGAGATCCGGAGCGGCGGTTTGAAGAGGATGCACTGCGGATCCTGCGGGGACTGCGGTTTGCCGCACGGCTGGGCTTTTCCATTGAAGCAGAGACAGCGGCGGCCATGGAGCGGAAGAAGCAGCTCCTTGGCTGCATCAGCGGGGAACGGATCTATAAAGAACTGACAGGAATTCTTGTGGGGAAATATGCCCGGCAGGTGCTGGAACGGTATGGCGGCATCCTTACAACGGTTTTACCGGAGATCGTACCGGCCATGGGCTTCCGGCAGCACAGCCCCTTCCACAATCGGGACGTCTGGAGCCATACGCTGGAGGCGCTGGGAAAGAGCGAACCGGATCCAATGGTTCGCTGGGCATTGCTGCTCCATGATCTGGGAAAACCGGACTGCTTTACACTGGATGACAGGGGGATCGGGCATTTTTACGGGCATCCCCGACGCAGTATGGAATTGGCCGAGGAGATCTTTGAACGCCTTTGCAGCGATAAAAAGACCAGAGAAACAGTTTGCCTGCTGGTGCGGGATCATGACCGGGAAGCGCCTGCTACTCTGAAAAATGCAAGGCGGTGGATCGCACAGTATGGTTCGGAGGTGCTTCCGCTGCTGCTGGAGGTAAAGCGCTGTGACTGCCTTGCCCATGTAGATACCCCTAAGACCCGGCAGCGCTATGACAATCTCATGGAGATGACCCGGCTGATTGGGGAATGCATGGAACGGGAACACTGCTTTACGATCCGCAATCTGCCGGTAAACGGCAGCGATGTGATGGCAATGGGAATCCCCGCAGGGCCGCAGGTGGGAAGACTTCTTCAGGAGCTGCTGGATGCGGTACTGGATGGAGCATGCCAACCGGAGCGGCAGCAGCTGATGGAGCTGCTGAAAAAACGGGTTGCAGCGCTTCGGAATGGAAAGGAGCAATATGGCGGTTGATCTGATATTGCTGCTGGTTTTTGTGGTGGCGATTTTGTCCGGCTACCGGAAGGGCATTATCATGGCGCTGTGTACGCTGGTGATCCTGGTGATCAGCTGCTTTGGAGCCTCTGCGGTACAGCGGGCCTTTACCCCCCAGGCGGTAGAATGGATGAAGCCTAAGGTGGCGGAATATATACAGGCACAAATCAGCACAGAGGTGGAAAATTCCACGCAGAACGCACTGGAAGAGACCGGGGAGCTGGGCCTGACCATTGGCGGCCAGCAGATCACGCTGAAGGATCTGGCAGATCTGCTGGGGAAATTTGGACTGGATGTGCAGGAATCGGCGAAGAATACGGCTCAGGACATCACAGCACCGCTGGCGGAATCCGTAGCCCACGCCGTCAGCCGTGCCATTGTACAGGCTGTGGCTGGAACGGTGATTTTTCTTCTGGCGTTTCTTGTGATCTTCTTGGTGCTGCGGCTGGCGGTGCTGCTGATCAATGTGGTGGATCGGCTTCCTGTGGTGCACACCCTGAACCATGCAGGAGGGGCTGTGCTGGGAGGAATCGCAGCTGCGTTTTGCCTGACCATGATAACGGCGGTGCTGGTACAGTCCGGCCTGCTGCCGAAGAATGCGGCGGCAGGGCCGGTGGCACAGCTGCTGAGAACCATTGCGGAGCGTGCCGTGTAAACAGTGGAGATCGCTCGAAAAGAAGATGTTACGGAAATATTTCTTCGAAATTCATGGAAAAGAAATAGAAGGCCGGTGGTTTTCTTAATATCCGTCCGGTATTATATAGCCATAACAATTCTTTTTCATTTCTCCTTCTTCCTGATTAGACACGCAGACGGGCTGGTCACCTGTTTGCGTGTCTTTCTTTTGCGTAAAATTATGGTGCTGCGGCACTGGAAAGAAGATGACAATTTGCAACGGGAAAATGGCAGACTATTTTCCAGAAGGGATATTGCGATGCTGCTGATCCCTTTGATCGTTGAACAGCTGTTTACTGCATTGATGGGAACAGCGGATACTATGATGGTGGCCCGGGTGGGAGATGCGGCGGTGTCCGGCGTTTCTCTGGTGGACTCCATCAACAATCTGGTACTGATGATGATGACGGCACTTGCCACCGGCGGTACCATCACCTGCGCCCAGTATCTTGGGGCAAGGGATCAGAAGGGCGCCAATGGGGCAGCACGGCAGGTGCTGCTGTCGGTTACGGTGATCTCCCTGCTGTGCTGCGTGATCTGCGTGGTGCTGCGGCAGCCGATCCTGAATCTGGTGTTTGGCAGTGTGGAGGCCGATGTCATGGACGCCGCACGGATTTACTTTCTGGTGACGGCGCTGTCCTACCCCTTCATGGGAATTTATGACGTCAGTGCGGCGCTGTACCGGGCCTCGGGCAATTCCCGGCTCCCCATGATCGTCAGTGCGGTGGGGAACCTCTTAAATATTGTCGGCAATGCGGTCTTTATGTTCGTATTCCACTGGGGCGTGTTTGGTGCAGCCTTTTCCACCATGCTGTCCCGGGCACTGCAATGCGTGGTGATTCTGTGGTTTCACCGCCGGCCCGGACAGACCATTGTGCTGAACCACTATGCCGAAATTCGCCCGGATTTTCGGGAGATCCGCACCATTTTGCGGATCGGTATTCCCACCGGTGTGGAAAACGGCATGTTCCAGTTTGGCAAGCTGGTGATCCAAAGCACCGTTGCAACGCTGCCCACCTCACAGATCGCAGCGCAGGCGGTAATCAATACATTGGAGTATTTCACCAGTATGCCCTCCATGGCCGTGGGGCTGGGACTTGTTACCGTGGCAGGCCAGTGTATGGGCGCCGGAAGACCGCAGGAGGCGCGCCGATATAGCTTGGAGTTTACGGGAATTTCGGAGCTGCTGGTACTGGGCACCGGTGTGCTGATTTTTCTGTCTGTGGATACGGTGTCCAGACTGTCGGGCCTCAGCGCAGAGAGCGCGGCAATCGTACATCAAATGATGGTGCTGATTACTTTGGTAAAGCCCTTTATCTGGCCGCTGGCCTTCACGCTGCCCAACGGCATGCGGGCTGCGGGAGATGTGAAGTTCAGCATGCTCGTGTCGGCCGGTTCCATGTGGGTGTTCCGGGTGGCGCTGTGTATGATCCTGATCCGGGGCTTCGGCTTCGGTGTGCTGGGCGTCTGGATCGCCATGTTTGTGGACTGGTTTGACCGGGATGTCTGGTATCTTGGGCGTTTCCTCAGCGGGAAATGGATGGAGAAGAAAGTAATTGCATAATGATATAGCGGGAGCTGCTGCACCAACGAAGGGTGTGGCAGCTCCCGCTTTGTATGACGGTATTTATCCGGCCTGTGCAAACTGACTGTTCCAAAGCTCAGCGTAAAAGCCGCCCTGCGCAATGGGGGCATGATAGCCTTCGGCTTTTTGAGAGATGAAGTCGTTTGCCTGTGCAATGGGGGCAGCGGAAACCATGGCATCATCTGAGATATGTTCACCGCCGAATTTCAGGTTGCTTTCGATGTCCCCGGAGAACAGGATACCCTTTTGCGGGACGTAACCAAGCTGCTGCCGGAGGTGGTGTTGGGAAATACTGCGGATATCCTGACCGTCCAGTGTTATGCTGCCCTCGGATGCATCGTAGAACCGGGGGATCAGGGGCAGCAGCTCCATGGAATCGCTTTGCAGCTGCTCCGGCAGCGGAGAGGCGATACCGCCCTGGTGAATGCCGACATCCACGATATCACTGGTATAACCGGGGAGGGCTAAGTCACACCACGCCTCCGCAACCAGCAGCATCAGGATCAGCAGGATCGCAGGAACGCGCCCCTTAAAAAAAACGGACAATATTTCGCATTAGCATCAATACTTACCGTGTCAATTATTTCGTTCGTAAAATGTTAGTGCCAAGAGAGAAAAAAATCAAGAGCAGATGGCGGAAGCTTACAAACCGTTCATGATGTAGAAAATACCAGAGAAAGGGCCGTTGACATTCGGGGGGAATCTTTTTATAATGAAAAGAAACTGTTGATTGAATTAAGTATTGGGGAAGTGAGACGAATGCGCACACCGCTGGTCAGTGTGATTGTTCCGGTATACAATGGGGCAGCGTCCATTGAAAAATGCCTCCGCCGGATCCAGCATCAGACCTATCAAAAGCTTGAGGTGCTGGTGGTGGATGACGGAAGCACAGATGACACAGTGGAGATTTGCGAAAAGCTGGTTCGGCAGGACACGCGCTTCCACCTGCTGCGTCAGAGCCATCAGGGGGTGGCGGCAGGCCGAAACATGGCCATGAGGCAGGCCAAAGGCGAGTACCTGCAATTTTGCGACAGTGATGACTGGATGACCAGAGATGCCACCGAGCTGCTGGTGAAGGCGGCGGTACAGACCGGAAGCGACCTGATCACGGCGGGGTTCTACCGGGTGGTGGGCCAACGGGTCTATGAGCATGCCAATATTGGTGTATCCGGCATCATGACAAAGAATGAGTTTGTAGAGCATATGATGCATGCCCCCGGAAACTTTTATTATGGGGTGCTCTGGAACAAGCTCTATCGCAGAGCGGTGATCCAGCGGCATATGCTCGCCTGTCCGGAGGATCTCAGCTGGTGCGAGGATACCTACTTTAACTATACCTATCTAAAATATACGGCGACGGTGACGGTGCTCCCGCATCCCGTTTACTTTTATCAGAAAACCACAGGGAGCCTGTCCACCAGCCATATCACGCTGCCCAGAACTATTCATACCAGATCCCGGCTTTACGCTCACTACCGGGAGCTGACAGAGCCGGTCAGGAAAACAAAGCTGCAGCTGGTGCCCTTTTGGGTGCTGCCGGCATTGGACGGCGGCGTTGGCATTCAGAAAAACAGACAGGAGGAATTTACGCATGGCGGATGAGCTTCAGCAGGAATCCAGCCGAAAGATATTGACCATTCCCAATCTGCTCAGTGCATTCCGGCTGGTGCTGGCAGGGGTGTTCGCAGCAGTTTATCTGCATGCCAAGACCCGGCAGGACTATCATATCGCAGTGGGGATTCTGGTGCTGTCCGGCATCACGGACTGCGCCGATGGAAAGATCGCGCGGCATTTTCACATGATCTCGGAATTGGGGAAGATCCTCGATCCCGTTGCGGATAAGCTGACGCAGGCGGTGGTGGCCTTTTGCCTGGCAGAGCACTATGCGCCCATGAAGCTGCTGTTTGCCGTTCTGGTGGGAAAGGAACTGCTTCAGGGAATCTTTGGGGCCTATGCGGTGAAAAAGGCCGGTCAGAATGACGGCGCTATGCTGTGCGGGAAAATAACTACCTGTTATCTGTATGGGATGATGGCACTGCTTTTGCTGTTTTCCGGTATCCCAACCGGAATTTCTACAGGGCTGATCCTGATTGGCACGGGGTTGCTCATTTGGAGCCTGATCTCGTATCTGCTGAAATTCCGCAGAATGGTACGGGAGGCAGCCGGAACATAACAATATCGCAAAGCTGAAAGAAATCTCAGCTTTGCGATTCTTTTTGCGGCGGCTCCATACCGGCGGCCTGCCATTTTTCATGCTGGCGGCAGCAGAGATCTTCTAAGGTTATATGGTCCACCACACTGTCAATGGCGGCATCAATACGACGATAGACATCCACCGTTACACACAGCGCCTGCCTTGGACAGGGGGGCGCATCATCTGTGAGGCAGGCAATAGGGGCCAAAGAGCCTTCAATGGTACGAAGGATCATGCCCACGGTATAATATGCCGGCGGATGGGAGAGCTGGTAGCCGCCCTGTGCGCCTCGCACGGAATGGACAAAGCCCTGCCGGGACAGCGGGGTCACGATCTGCTCCAGATATTTCAGAGAGATCTCCTGACGGTCGGACACAGCGCGCAGCGGAACACAGACCCCTTCGGGCTGAAGCGCAAGATCCAGCATCAGCCGCAGGGCATAGCGTCCTTTGGTGGATAATTTCAAGGGGATCACCTTCCCTAAACGGAATAATACTAATATACTATAGGAATTATGGGAAATCAAGCGGGTCGTTTTGGAGTGACCGCAGCAGAGACCTCCGGTTGACAAATCGGGGGTCTCCTGCGTATAATGACAGAAAACAGACCAGCGCACAGCGCACGGTAGAAGGAGTGTTCAATATGGCGGAAATTCTGGCCGTATGTATCAGCGAAAAGAAGGGGGAGCAGAAGCATCCCGTTGCGGAGGCACAGCTGAAGGCCGACTGGGGCATTGTTGGAGATGCCCATGCGGGCAACTGGCACCGGCAGGTTTCCCTGCTGGGGCAGGAGAGTGTGGACAAGCTTCAGGAGAAGATCACGGTTCAGCTGAAGCCCGGTGATTTTGCGGAAAATATTCTGGTAAAGGGCCTGACGCTCTATGAGCTCCCGGTGGGGACTCGGCTGAAGATCGGCCCGGAAGCGGTGGGCGAGGTGACCCAGATCGGGAAGACCTGCCATTATGACTGCGCCATCCGGAAGGCAGCTGGGGACTGCGTGATGCCCCGGGAGGGGATCTTTGTAAAGATCCTTGTGCCCGGCACGGTGCGTCCCGGCGATCAGCTTGAAGTGATGGAAGAAGCCTGATAAAGAACTGTGAGAGACCTCGGAGCGCTGCATTGGCGGCGGCTCTGAGGTTTTTTGCACAGAGATTTGTATTTTGGGAAAACTGGTGGTATACTGTGGAATACCAAATACGTCGTGGAGGAAATTGCATATGTGTACTGCTGCAACCTACTGTACAAAAGATCATTATTTTGGACGGACGCTGGATTATGAGGTGTCCTATGGAGAATCCGTGGTGATCACCCCCAGAAACTTCCCCTTCGTATTCCGTCATACCGCCCCTATGGAGCACCACTATGCCATCATTGGCATGGCAACGGTGGCAGGGGACTATCCGCTGTATTACGAAGCTACCAATGAAAAGGGACTGAGCATGGCGGGGCTGAATTTTCCGGGCAATGCGCATTATAAGCCGCTGGCTGAGGGAAAGGAGAATGTCGCTACCTTCGAGCTGATTCCGTGGCTGCTGGGACAGTGTGCCACAGTGGCGGAAGCCAAAGCGCATCTTGCGGAAATCAATCTGGCCAATACGCCATTTAGCGAGATGTTCCCGGTGTCACCGCTCCACTGGATTCTTGCGGATCGAAATGAGGCGATCACCATTGAATCGGTGAAGAGCGGGCTTCAGATCTATGAGAATCCGGTGGGGATCCTCGCCAATAATCCGCCCTTTGACTATCAGATGACCAACCTCAGCAATTATCTGCATCTGTCCACGGAGCAGCCGGAGAATCATTTTGCACCGGAACTGGGACTGGAGCCATACAGCCGGGGCATGGGAATGCTGGGGATGCCCGGAGACCTTTCGTCGGCATCGCGCTTTGTCCGGGCGGCATTTACCAAGCTTCATTCGATATCCGGTGATACGGAAAGCGAGAGCATCAGTCAGTTCTTTCATATTCTTGGTGCAGTTGCCCAGCAGCGGGGCTGTGTGCACATGGGAGATGGCAAGTACGAGATCACCATTTATACCTCCTGCTGTAATACGGACCGGGGAATCTATTACTATACCACCTATGAAAACAGTCAGATCACCGGTGTGGATATGCACCGGGAGAATTTGGAGGGGGAGAAGCTTATTGCGTATCCGCTGGTGACAGGGCAGCAGATCCGCATGCAGAATTGAGACGGTATATACACACGGAAAAAGGACAGCGCACAGAATATAATCTGGCGCTGTCCTTTTGTGGATTTTGCGGAGGGGTTACAGTCCGTAGTAGGCGATGAAACGGCTGAGCATGACTGCCATCTGGCAGCGGGTGGCGCTGCCTTTCGGCTTCAATTGATTATTTCCAACGCCGTTGACAATGCCGCTGGCCACAGCCCATGCAAAGGGAGTGACGGCATAGCTGTCAATGGAACCGGTATCGGAAAAGCTGCTCAAGGTGTCGCTTGCGGATACATCGTAGCCCATCGTCTGGGCATAGCGATAGAGGAAGGTGGAGAGCTGCTGACGGGTCAGCAGCTTGCTGGGCCCGAAGTGCGTGGTGCTGGTGCCGGTGGTAATGCCCATTGCATAGGCCCAGGCAACACCCTCTGCGTAATAAGCACTGGGGGAAACGTCTTCAAAGGGAGTGGCGGTGCTCGTCGCAGGAGAACCTGCCAGACGGTACAGCACCGTTACCAGCATAGCCCGAGTCATGGTACCATTGGGGCGGAAGGTGTAGTTATTGACACCGGAAAACAGCCCCAGATCAGCCATCTGCTGAACGGCATCATAGTAGTAAGCGGTCGGAGCAACATCCCGGAACTGGCAGACCGGCTCATAGTCACTGTCAACCGGTTCGTAGTCCCAAGCGGAGGCGGGATAGGCGGCCATAAATGCATCGGTGAGATATTCCGGTGAAGCAGGATGATCTGTGAAATTGGCAGAGCCCTTCAGGAAGTAATCCAGATAGCTTTCATAGCCCTGACCGTCCCAAGTGGAATCGAGGCTGTACCAGAGACCGGACAGCTCTACGATGTTCCATGCGTGGTCGATGCTGGTGATGACCCGCACCGGCAGGCCCATGCTGCGGCACAGGGCATAATACAGGGTTGCATAGCCCTGGCATACGGCTTCCCCTTCTATCAGGGCGGCGTAGGCGGAATAAATGCCCCATTCGTCGTTGCCCAGTGGATCTATGAGTGTCCCATCAATCTTATAGTCATCTTCAAAGGTGGCAAGCCCGGCATAGTCATAGTCAACATGATCGGTGACATATTGATAGATGCCCCGGTATTTCAGGTAGTCGCTGACCTTCCAGAGATCCAGATCGGTCACCACCTGTGCCAGCATGGTTAAAAATTCCTGTTCCTGCGTATAGGTGGTGTAATAGGTAAAGTAGAAGGTGATGTCAAAGTATTCACCGTAGGGGTTGACCTCCCACTCATAGGAGAGGGTGCTCCAGCTCCATGCCAGATAGTCGCCGGAGTTGACACCGACGGCCAGCTCTTCACTGATGGCGTAATCCAAAAGATTAGAGACAAGCGTAGTTGCAGAGTCGTAATCGCTGCCGTAGCCGGGGGCATAGACAGAAAGCGTGAAGCAGTCACTGCGATCTCGCATCTGATCCCGCATTTCTTCGGCAGCCTGCCGATAGGAAAGATATCCGGCACTGCGGGTCTGGCGGGCAGAAAATGCCTGCGCTGCGGCAGTTGCTGAGGGTGCTTCCGGAATTCCCACATCGGGATAGCGGGGATTTACAATACTGCTGCTGCCGCTGATCGGGGCGGCATCATCGGCCCAAACTGGTGCGGCGGTAAGCCCCAGCAGAAGTGCCATGGACAGGAGCAGACTCAATAGACGTTTACATAATTTCATTCGATTTCCTCCTTACAGAATGACGTTCCTGTATGCCCATTCTATCGGATTTCATCATAGAAGTCAAATGAAGCTTGGTGCGTAAATTACAAAATGCCGGATGTCTGGGGAAAAGCTGCATATACTAGCCCGGAGGCAACAAAAAGGAGAGAAAACCAATGAGAACGAAACGACTGCTGCCATGCGTGGTGCTGCTTGCACTGCTGCTGTCGGCGGGGGCATGGGCAGAGACGGAAGACAAGATGGTGCAGGAGCCGGCGGGATATGTGGCACTGACCTTTGACGATGGCCCTTCCGGGGCATTGACTCAGAGACTGCTGGATGGCCTGCGGGAGCGTGGGGCCAAAGCAACGTTTTTCCTCTGCGGGTATCGAATGGAGCAGTATCCGGATGCCATGGAACGATATCTGGAGGAGGGGCATGAGCTGGGGGTGCATTCTACAGTACACACGGATCTCACCAGACTGACGCCGGAAAAGCTCCGGGAAGATATGGCGGGGACGGCACAGATGATCGAGGAAACGACGGGAATACGGCCGGTGCTGATGCGCCCGCCAGGAGGGGCGTATAACGAGGCGGTGCTTCGGGAGGCCGAACAGGAGGGGCTGCGGGTGATCCTGTGGTCTGTGGATCCCCGGGACTGGGCAACACATGACGCCCGACAGGTGCTCAGCGCCATGGCCAGGGAGGCAGGGGATGGTGATGTGATTCTGATGCACGATATGTCGAAAAGCTCCGTGGATGCGGCGCTGCGGCTGATCGACGAGCTGCAGGAGAAAGGGGTTTGCTTTGTGACAGTCAGCGAATTGGCGGAGCGGAAGGGCGTTTCCATGACAGCGGGGAGCGTCTATGAGGATTTTAAGGAAAAATAGTTGTGCATTGCCCTGAGACTGTGATATAATAAGAAAGATAAATTATTTCATCAGGAAGGATGAATACAAATGCTTACTGGAAAAAATATTGTCATGGGCGTTACCGGCGGCATCGCTGCATGGAAGGCATGCCTGATCCTCAACAAGCTGGTGGTGGATCTCCATGCAAATGTAGACGTCATTATGACAAAAAACTCTGAAACCTTTATCACGGAGCAGACCATTCGGACCCTGTCCCGGAACATTGTCACCAGAGATATGTTCAAGGAGCCTGCTGTGTGGAGCGTAGAGCACATTTCTCTGGCGCGGAAGGCGGATTGTTTCCTGATTGCGCCCTGCACAGCCAATGTGATCGGTAAGATTGCAAACGGCATTGCGGACGATATGCTCACCACCACGGTAATGGCGACCCATGCGCCGGTGGTCATTGCTCCTGCTATGAATGACGCCATGTATACCAACCCCATCGTACAGGGCAATATGCAGAAGCTCAAGGATCTGGGACAGTATAAGTTCATTGAGCCCCATGAGGGCGTGCTGGCCTACGGCGGCAAGGGTACCGGCGAGCTTGCGACTGTGGACGAGATCGCAGACTATATTGTAAACCTCATTGGAAATAAGTGATCAACCATAAGGAGGAACTGATATGAAAATCTCTATTGTATACTTTACATCCACCGGCCGCACCTCTGCCATGGCGGAGGAGATCAAGAAGGGCATTGCTGCGGCGGATGCCTCCATTGAAGTAGGTCTGTTCCCCATCTCTGAGCTGACCTCCTATCATGAGGAGAATATCAATTTTGTCAATGACTCTGCGGCTGTGATCGTTGGTACCCCCGACTACTATGCTGCTGAGGCCAATCAGCTGAAGACATGGCTGGACAATTGCCCCTGCAAGCTGGCGGATAAGCTCTGCGGCGCATATGCCACCGCAAACTTCCTGCAGGGCGGCGGCGATATCGCCATTCAGTCTGTTCTGACCCAGCTGCTGGTAAAGGGCACTGTGGTTTATTCCAGCGGCACTGCTCAGGGCCTGCCCTTTATCCATCTCGGCCCCATCTGCCTGAAGGGCGGCGAGGAAGAGGCTGCACCCCTGTTCCAGACCTATGGCACCCGGTTTGCCAAGAAGGCACTGGAGCTGTTCAAGTAAAAACGCCACGGAGGGCGGTTGCTGCAAAGCCACCGCCCTCTATTTTTACTTTATAGGAAATTGCGATATTTTGAAAAAGAGAAGAAAAAATGCGCCCACAAAA
>OLRG01000455.1_pt1 | contig 40096 bp, 39 predicted proteins | sample 1672331 | NCBI WGS metagenome assembly OLRG01 (sample SAMEA3136672, study PRJEB25190) | human gut metagenome
AGTTCTCAATATCCACCTGCGTATGGCTTCCTCCAAATTCTCCGTCCAGCGTCCACGGCACCGGCTCCCGAAAGGTCAGGGTCACGGAGTCGCACTGAAGAATGTGGAAATAGTCTGGCCGGAAATCTCGGGCAATCAGGCTGCCCACCAGCGCATTATAGTCCGCCAGCACCTTGGGCGCCTTCACCAGGATCAGCTCATTGAGGCCGTCATCCATCTTGACAATGTCATCGTCCAGTGCCTTGAATCCGCCCACCGAGGTGGCATTGGTCACCATGCCAAGGATCACATCGTCCTCGATCACCGTATCTTCTGTAGTCGCCGTAACATGAATGGGGCGGATGTCGGACAGTGAGCGAATGCCCTCCAGAATATACGCCGCCCGTCCCAGTGCCTGTTTGCTGGAATGTGGGGTGGCGTAGCTCACCTTGGTAAATGCACCGAAGGCTGCCACATAGGTAAAATACCGGTCATTAAAGCCGCCCATATCCACCCGGAAGGGTTCACCCTCCACAATGTTGTGAGCTGCCTCCTTGATCGTCTTGGGAATATGCAGGGAAGTGGCGAAGTCATTGACCGTTCCCGCAGGAATGTAGCCCAGCGTTGGCCGGTGCTCCAGCGCCATCAGGCCGGATACCGTCTCGTTAAGGGTGCCATCACCGCCGCAGGTCACGACCATATCAAATTCCTGCCCCCGCTCCCGCAGGAACTCCGGAATATCCAGCGGCTTCTGCGTTGGATGACATAACACGTCATAGCCGCTGGCCGTAAAGAAATCGATCACATCCATCAGCTGATAACGCATCTCTTCTTTCCCCGCTGCGGGGTTTACAAAAAACAGCATTTTCTTCATAGCTTATCTGATCCTCCATTGGAAATTACATTCAAATTCAGGACGCTCTGCCTATCGGCGGCGCCAACGCAAATCGTGTCAAACGGCAGTCTGTCTGCTCCAGCAGCGCCGCAAAGGCTGTCCCCAACGCTTCACTGCGCATATCCCCCGTCACCTGATCCTTCCACTGGTAATTCTCCCGATAATCCAAAAAGAAGATCAGATGGACGCCATAGCTGGACTTGGCGATTCCCATGTCTCCATAGCTGTGCCCCGCCGGATCAAAGCACCAGTCGCTGAATTGGTTCCCCAGCGTCCCCGGCGCAATATTGCGGAGCAGTCCACCGTCATCCCGGCTTCCGCCGTCTGCGGAGATCTCCTGTGCCAGCGCACAAAAGGCCTGTTCCGAACCGCCTGCCGCCTCCAGCTCCGCCTGATCCCGCTGGGCCCGGGCCACTGCCTCGTCCATGGCTGCCTGCCCCTCCTCGTCCTTCAGATAGAGGATCTGGCGGATATCCACGTTGGGAAGCTCCGACATGGGCGTCTCCTGATAGTCCCCGCTATGGGCCATATAATACTGCCGCAGCTCCTCCTCTGAATAGGTCTGGTTTTGGTACAGCACATCCGAATAGGACTGCGCCAAAAACGTATCCCGCAGATACGCCTGATAGCATTCCACCGTCATTTCCGGCCCATAGCGTGCGGTGAGATAGGCGGAAAGGTCTCCCGTCCCGTTCTTTCCCGGATAGCCGGAGGCTGCCGCCATGGAAGGCAGTCTGTCGAGGGACGCCTGAAAGGCCTCCTGCTTCTCTGCCGATGGCCGAAAACCATTTTCCTGCGCCTGCCAGACCAGTGATTCTGTCAGCGCTGCCCCCTTCAGGGCCTGTTCCCGAAAATAGTCCGCCCATGTATAGCCCGTGTCCAAATCGATGTACTGACGTTCCAGATTTCCCGTCGGATCAAAGGGAACGGTTCCACCGTCCTGCCCATACTGGCTCTGGGCCTCAGACATCGCCGCATAGAAATAAATCGAGAAGGTGCGGTTGTCCATTGTGATCCCGTTTTTCCCACGAATCGCCGCCGCATCGGGATCGTAGCCGCTGCAACCCCAGAATACAGTCACCAGAATTGCCAGCAGCAGTACCACGGAAAAAACAATTCCCTTCCGTTCTCCGGAAGAGTACTGTGCCGGACGTGGCGGCCTGCGCTCTTGCTCCGCCTCTGCCTGTGATACCGCCAAATTCTCATAGAATACGCCGGTGCCAGGCCGCAGTGTCGAATCGTCCCGCCTCTTTTCCTCCTGCACAGGCAGCGATGCCACACCGCCGCAGTTGGGGCAATGCCCCGTTTCGTCCATGGGCTCTCCGCACAGTGGGCAATTCATACCGCTTCAGCTCCCAGTAAAATAATGCTATCAGTTTACCACAGCGGAGGAAAAAATGCAACGAAGCCTTCGAAATCCCCTGTGTACGCAGCGCATCTTTTATGATATAATGATCGTATTGTGTGAAAAAACATCATCACCCTGATACTTGGAGGAATCTGTCATGACCCAGGAAATGAAACTGAAAAACGGTTCTGTGCTGGTGGCTGTCACCGGCTACAGCGGCGAAAGCGACTTTTATACCATGTATGACATCATTCAGGAGCTGCTTCAGCCGGAGCACGCTACCTACGGCGTGGACAGCATGTGCGTCGACGGCTCCTTCCAGAAGGACGGTCTGCTGGTCCGCATGAGCAGCGAGTGCGTCACCGACGACTGCTGCTTCCACTATGATGAAAAGAGCCTTTCCCCGGAGGATGTGGAAAAGATCAGGGGCTGGATCGATCTGGTCGTTACAGAGCTCCATAAGCGTCTGCCCCGCTGATTGTCTCCGCCCCTGCGATTTGTATTCGCAGGGGCGTTTTTCTGCGCAGATTTTGCTTTCTGCGTATAGTTGTTACAATTTTATTAAGTAATTATTGTGAATTATCCCAAATAGACAAACCATATGGGAGATTTTATAATACTTTCATATAGAACTGATTGCAGTTTTGTGTGAAAGGAGAATGAAATATGCGTAAATCCCTGCTTGCTCTGCTTTTGAGCTTTGCTATGCTTGTCTCGCTGCTCTCCGGCTGCGGCGGTAAATCCGAGAGTGCCTCTGCCCCTGCAGACTCTGCCCCCGCCGAGACCTCCGAAGCAGCTGACTCTGCCCCTGCCCCCTCCGAGGCCCCCGCACCGGCTCCCGCCGCCTCCGTAGAAGAACCGGAGGAAGCCTCCGTGGAAGAAGAGGCTCCGGTAGAATACGCCACCATGGCGGAAAAATACGCCGCCATGAGCCGTGAAACTAACGAGGACTACCGCGCCTTGGAAGAGGGCGTTGGAACCGATATCTCTTATCCGCTGGCAGACGGTACCACCCTGACCATGTGGCGGGTCTTTTCCGCTTTCATCTGGAGCGGCCTCATGGAGAGCTACGCCGATATGCCCACCCTTCCTCTGATCGAAGAGGCCACCGGCGTCAATATGAAGTTCATTGAGTGCTCCGACTCCGCCGCCTATGAGCAGTTCAACCTGACCATCGCCACCGGCGACTTTCCGGATTTCATGGCTATGGATTATTACTCCGGCGGTGTTACCGCAGCCTATGACGATGACGTGATCATTGATATGACCGATCTCGCCAAAGAGCATATGCCCAACTACATGGCGCTGGTCGACACCATGGACGACTATACCATGAAGAGCATTTATACCGATGACCAGCGCATTCTGCGTATCTGGACACTGGCCTCCAACGTTGTCTCCGAGCAGGGCCTCAGCTATCGGGCCGACTGGGCGCAGGAATTCGGCATGGACGCCCCTGTCACGGTAGATGACATGTTCGACTACCTCTCTGCTGTCAAGAATCAGTATAACTGCACCTATCCCATCTTCATCGACAACTCCTCCGTGCTGGAGGGCTTCACCGGCGCCTTCGGTACCGCCGGTATCAATCTGGGCTGGACGGATCTGGGCATGATGATGGACGGGGATACTGTGGTCTCCTCTCTGACTGATGACCATTTCCGCAACTATATTGATGCATTCCATAAGTTCTATGCTGCTGGTCTCATTAAAGATGACTTCTATTCCGAATCCTACGGCCCCGACTACATCAACAGCTATGTGTCTAACGATCAGTGTGCCGTCACCTCCATCCGGGGCGACAAGTTTCCCACCATGACTGCGGCCGCCATCTCCCCCACCTTCGACTTTGAGGCCATGGCGCCGCTGGTGGAGACCGCAGGTGACACCTACAAGTTCCGCATGAAAACCAGCCACACCGGCAACGGTAATATGTCCATTACCACCGGCTGTGAGGATCCCGAGCTGGCCGCTGAGTTTATGAACTGGTTCTACACCTGGGACGGCTATATGATCACCAACTATGGTGAGGAAGGCGTGGCCTTTGAGTACGACGAAAACGGCGATCCCGTTTATACCGACTTCATCGTCCACAATCCTGACGGCTACAACGTCATGAACCTCCGCAACATGTACACCAACCCGGTGTTCAACAACTACACCAACGCCACCGCCGTTTTCTACACCTATGACGAGGTAGAGCTTTCCGCCTTTGACATCTGGAACAGCAACGGCACGGACGAATGCTCCCTGCCCACCCTGACGCTGACCACCGACGAAAATGCGGAGTACGCCAACATCGCCACCACCGTCTACACCTATGCCACCGAGCAGATCCTCAAATGGATGATCGGCGAAGCAGAGCTCACCGATGAGAGCTGGGACGCCTACGTACAGCAGTGCGAGTCCATGGATCTTGCCCGCTGCGTAGAGATCTATCAGGACGTCTACAACCGTATGTACAAAGCATGATCCGACCCATTTCCCCGGAGCGCATCATATCCCCGATGCGCCCCGGGGATTCCGTTTTTGGTCAAACTGCAAAAAACCGCTCTGTTATTCCGCAATAAATCAGCGAAAAAGGATTGCATTTCATCTTTTTTGTGTTACAATAGGAGAGGAATAAAAGGCGTCCTCTTTGAGGGCGCTGAAGTTAAGAAAGGATTGATTCTCATGGCAAAGACCATCATTACCGCCGCTCTGACCGGCGCTGTAACCCCCGCTGGTTATGACATCCCTGAGACTCCCGCTCAGATCGCTGAGTGCGCTTATGAGTGTTGGAAGGCTGGCGCTTCCGTTGTTCACCTGCATATGCGTGACGACAACGGCGCAGGCGTTATGGATCCCGTAAAGTTCTACGAGACCATCAAGCTGATCCGTGCTCACAAGGACTGCGATGTTATCGTAAACTGCACCTCCTCCGGTGACAACCGTGTTTCCGATGACTCCCCCTACGGCAATGCTATGCGTATGCTGCACCACAAGAATGTTCCCGGCATTGAGATGGGCACCTTTGATGCTTCCTCCTTCAACTGGGGCATCCCCGGCGGCGTATTCCACAACTCCCCCAACATGCTGTCCACCCTGGGTACCCTGTACCTGGAGAAGGACATTAAGCCCGAGTTCGAGATCTTCGACTTCGGCGCTCTGCGTGCTGTCGGCATCTACTGGAAGAAGGGCTTCGTAAAGGCTCCTCTGCACTTCCAGTTCTGCCTGGGCGTAGTTGGCGGCATGGACGCTACTCCCCACGATCTGCAGATCCTGCTCGACGAGATGCACAACCTGCAGGCTGCCGGCAAGCTGCCCGCTGAGTGCACCTGGTCCGGCTTCGGCATCGGCAAGGGTCACCTGCCCGTTATGTTCTCCTGCATCGCAAACGGCGGCAATGTCCGTGTCGGCATGGAAGACAACGTTGTTTACGGCAAGGACAAGGACGGCAAGAAGATCCTGGCTACCAACCTGATGCTGGTTCAGCGCGCTGCCCGTGCCATCGAGGCATTCGGCAACGAGGTTGCTACCCCCGCTGAGGCTCGTGAGATGCTGGGCCTGAAGCCTCTGGATCATGAGGCTGTCTGCGCTGCTCTCGACGCTGTTAAGGTTGAGGATCTGGAAGCTGCTAAGCAGGCTGTTGCTGACGAGTTCGGCGGCCCCTACTTCGCTGCTACTTCCATGGGCGGCAAGAAGTAATTTACGCTTGTACATCGGTTCCGCAGTGGATTTTCCACTGCGGAACTTTTTTCTCTCAAAATGCAAAAGACGCCGCCGAAATGCTACATGCATTCCGGCGGCGTAGGTCACCTTGATATGATTTTGAAGTTATTCCGGTGTTTGCAGGCTCTCCGACCCAAAGGCTTCTACCACGGTGAGCACAGCCTTCTTCTGCTGGGGCGTCAGTGGCCGCCAGCCTTCAAAGAGCGCTTTTAGCTCCGGGGTCATCTCCACCATTTCGCCCTCCGCAAAAAATTGGGACAGGGTAATGCCGAAGCCTTTGCAGATCGTCTCCAGCGTATAAATAGATGGCTGGGCGTTTCTCCGATAGATGTTGTGTATCGTTGATTCAGAGAGTCCGCACTCTTTTGCTAAACGGTATTCCGTCCAGCTTCGCTCCCTCAATAATTCTCGTAACCGGTCAAGTACGTCCACAACATCACCACTTTCTTGTAACTATTTTACCTTCAAAGTGGAATGTTTTATACTTTATGCTTGTCTGTAATCTACAGTTGTGCTATAATGCAATTGCAAATATCTTACATTTAACAATTGGAGGGACGTTGTATGTTTGAAATCGAAGCAGCCCGAATCACCGCCGCAGGAGTATCATTCCAGCTCCCCTCTGGTTTTGCGCTGCTGGAAGCCCAAGAGCCACATGTGAACACAACACTGGAAGTGCAAGCCCCAGACAGCAGCTATACGGTCTCCATCAGCTTAGACCTCAGTGCAAAAGCTTCAGCGGGTGAGCTTCGCAGTATTCTTTCCGAAGGGTGCTATCGGATACTTCAGCCCATTTCCCCCATCCAGTGTGGCCCCTTTCAAGGCCATCAGGTAATCTATCTCAGCGGCAAGCGTGGCTACTGCGAAATCCGGCTGGATTTGATTCCAGACACAGCCCATGCGCCCAACACGTTAGTGGTGGAGATTTCCACGCACTGGGGACGTTCCATTGAAGTTTTCCGCAACAGCCCAGCAATGACTGCTCTACTGCAAAGCTTTCAGGCAGCATAACATCAAAACTCCCGCAGTCGAAATCACCTTCGACTGCGGGAGTCCTGTTATTCTCTTATCTGCACTTCGCCAGCAGCTCTTCCCACTTGCGATCCACATACTCCTGCGCGTTTTCCAGCATCCACTCATTGCCTTTCTTAAAGCAATGCTTGAAGCGGCCCTGAAGGCGCATATAATCCTCGATGGGCTTCTTTTTCTTGGGCTCATAGGTAAGCCGCCATTCGCCGTTCTCCACCTCATACATGGGCCACAGGCAGGTATCCACGGCCAGCTGACAGATGGTAGGCAGCAGTGCCGTGTCATACTGCCAGCCTCTGGGGCAGGGGGACAGCACATTCAGGAAGCAGGGGCCATGGGTATAGATGGCCTTCTTGGCTTTCTCATGGAGATCCCGGAAGTTCCCAATAAACGTAGACTGAGCCACATAGGGAATCCCATGGGCCACCATAATGGCGGTGAGATCCTTCTTATCCTGCTGCTTGCCCTGGATTTCAGAGCCCACTGGGGCCGTGGTGGCATCTGCGAACCGGGGCGTGGAGGAGGAGCGCTGAATGCCCGTATTCATATACGCCTCGTTGTCATAGCAGACATACACCATGTCGTGTCCCCGCTCCATGGCGCCGGACAAGGACTGGAAGCCGATATCATAGGTGCCGCCGTCACCGCCAAAGGTGATGAACTTAAAGTTTTCCTGCACCTTTCCCTGCTTTTTCAATGCCTTATAGCATGCCTCCACGCCAGAGCAGGTGGCCGCCGCATTCTCAAAGGCCGAGTGCACATAGCTCTCCGTCCATGATGTGTAGGGATACATAAAGGAGGAGACCTCCAGACAGCCCGTGGCATTGGTGATGACCGCCCGATCCTCGGGCTCCAGCGCCCGCATGACCGCCCGGCAGGTAATGCCTGCGCCGCATCCGGCGCACAGCCGATGACCGCCCACAAAGCGTTCCGGCTTTTCTAGCTCTTTTTTAAACTGATATGCCATGACTTATTCCCCCCTGACGCCCATATGCGTATAAACTTCGCCGACTTCGCCGGTCTGGGCAATATGCTCCAGCCGCTGATACAGGTTTGCAAGATCTCCGGTAGACACATCCCGGCCGCCAAGGCCATAGACCACGTTGATGAGTTTGGGCCGATTTTCCAGATCATACAGGGCACTGCGGGTCTCCGCAAAGATCGGGCCGCCGCAGGCGCTGAAGCCCTCAGACTTATCCATAACCGCCACAGCCTTGCAATGGGACAGAGCCTGCGCCAGTTCCTCCGCCGGGAAGGGCCGGAAGACCCGGAGCTTCACAAGCCCCACCTTCTTCCCCTGCGCACGGAGCTGATCCACCGTAGCCTTGGCCGTACCGGCAGTGGAACCAATGAGCACCAATGCCTCTTCGGCGTCCTCCATACAGTATTCCTCAAAGAATCCGTAGGTTTTGCCGGTCATCTTTCCAAAGCGCTTACCCTGTTCCAGAATTGCGCCTTTGGCCGCCTTCATGGCCTCGGCCTCCTGCTTTTTATGCTCAAAGTAGTAATGGGTCACATCGTAGGGGCCCACAGCCATGGTCTCCCCCGCCTTCAAAAGAGAATGCTCCGGGTGATACTCGCCCACAAAGCCCTTGACCTCTCCATCCTCCAGCAGTTCGATGTTTTCTACCGCATGGGAGGTGATAAAGCCGTCCATGCAGATCATCACCGGCAGACGCACGGCTTCGGCAATGGGGAATGCCTGCACGTAGTTGTCATAGACTTCCTGATTGTTCTCCGCATAGATCTGGATCCAGCCGGCATCCCGTGCGCCCATGGCATCGGAGTGGTCGTTGTTGATGTTGATGGGGCCGGACAGCGCCCGGGTGGAAACCGCCAGCACGATCGGCAGCCGGCTGGACGCCGCCACATACAAAAGCTCATACATCAGGGCCAGTCCACAGGAAGAAGTGGCACTGATGGCCCGGCCGCCTGCGGCGGCTGCACCGATGCAGACCGACATGGAGCTGTGCTCGGATTCCACCGTAACAAGCTCCGTATGAACCTTTCCATCTGCCACATACTGTGCAAAATACTGGGGAATCTCCGTGGAGGGCGTAATGGGGAACGCACCCATTACATCCGGGTCGATCTGCCGCATGGCAACGGCCACAGCCTCGTTGCCGGAAAGTCTGTCAAGATGCGCCATTATTCTCCCTCCTCCTGAAATTTGATTGCGTCAAAGGGACATGCGGTAATACAGATGCCGCAGCCCTTACAGTGCTGAAGGTCAAACTCCCCCCGGCGTCCATCCTTTACCGGAATGGCGCTGTCGGGACAGTAGGGCACGCACAGAAGGCACTGCTTGCACTTATCCGCCAGAAATACCGGGGTCTGCGTCCGCCAATCGCCGGTGTTGAACGCCAGCGAAGTGGCAGGCTCATAGATCTCACCGCCGGGAGTCAGCTGCTGCCACGGGGAATTTTCATGAATATCCTTTGCGTAAATCATCCCTGTACCTCCTCCATGGAAATGCTCAAAACCTTCATATTGCCCGCAATAACCTGGGGCTTGGTGGCAAATTTGTGGTGGAAGGACTCCTCCATATCTGCCTTGAACTTATCCGGATCCACCACACCGCTGACCTTTACGGTAGCCGCCAGCATGGGAGTGTTGGGAAAAACCTTTCCAAGGATCTCTTTGGAAATGCCGTTTGCATCGATGGTACATACTCGACCGGCGTAGCCCCCCAGCAGCGGGCGCATCTCCTCCGGGGTCTTCTTTGTATTGATGATGATGGCTCCGCTCTCCTTGAGGCCTGCGGTAACATCTACACATGCAATGAGCCCCTCGTCTACCACAATCACGTAGTCCGGCTCGTAGATATTGGAGTGGATGTTGCACCGCTGGGTGCTGATGCGGTTATAGGCCGTGATGGGAGCGCCGCTGCGCTCCGGGCCGTATTCCGGGAATCCCTGTACATATTTTCCGGAGGAAAACGCTGCGTCTGCCAGCAGCAGGCATGCAGTTTTTGCGCCCTGCCCGCCGCGGCCATGCCAGCGGATCTCCACCATATCCTGATTGTTCATGTAATAACCTCCCTGTTTTTTGATGCAGCCGGAGATAACAAAACGGCCTTCGTCCGTAAAGGGACGAAAGCCGCAACAGCTTCGCTATACCACCCGTTACTGCATACCAGCATATGCATCCCCAAATAACGGCAGGGTACCGGCAGCGCCTACTATCAGTTTGGGCTGCTGTTCAGAAGTGATTTTCAGACCGCCGCTACTGTCACCGGGCTCACACCCTCCCCGGCTCGCTTTGGAGTTTGCCTGCGTCCTACTGTCTTCGTCATCACATTTATAAAGTGTTTGATTGCTCATTTATCATAGTCATCCTGAGCCGTTTTGTCAATATCAAATCTGCATCTTCTATTCCAACCTTTTCCCAGTTTTTATGGCGGTTTTTGTATAAGTTGCGCAAGGGTTTGTTCTCGTCCAAAGGACATTCGTATGCCCCCGAAACCCCAGATGAATTTCTTTCACGTATCCCCGTCATCGCAGTTTTTCTGTCACACAGGCCTAAAAATTTTTTTGCATTTTTCTCACAAAACCACTTGACAGTTTTTCATTTATGTTGTATATTGTAGACACAAAGAAGAAAGGAATGATTCCAATGAAGTAATCCAGCACGACAGCTCAGCGAGAGATTCTGTCGGAAGTTTTGCAAGTATGATGTGTGTAATCTTGCATCATTTATTTTCATGCGTTTGAAACCCCGCTTACATATGTTTGATCCGGGATTTCCGGTTGAAAATAGATATTTCAAGATCAGGAGGTACATTCCGATGTACTGATATGTACATTCGTCCATTCACTTTCTTTGGAGGCTTGGGACCCATGCACATTTACATCTGATCCACGCAGTGGATTCACCCATTTATGACAGAACCCCGCATGGCAATCGCTGTCCGGGTAACCAAAATTGGAGGTAAATTCCCATGTACTGATCCGCCAATCGTCCAGCCAACATTTGCGATGGAGGCTTGATTCCCATGAAAACTGAAGCGGAGATTCCGCCAAACTAGTTACATTTTCATTTTATCTTGGAGGACAATCCCGTGAACAGATGAAGCTGGCAACGACGCCGCAGTACATCATGTAAACAATAATTTCTAACAATCGGATAGAAAGGATGAGAGGGGTATGAGTGATCCCACTCAGCAGTAGCTTCCGTGTATGGTGAAGGATGATGCCGTACACGGAAGCTTTTTCTCTCTATGCCAAAAGACCTGACACCGCCCACGCTTCTTCGGCCGTGTCAGGTCTTTCTTCATTTCAGTGCCGCTGAGATATACTGTACGCCGTCTCCCCTCTGGCGGGACTCCAACAGCACGATTTGATCTGCGACAACCGGAACCGGTTCCGGTTCCGGTGCGCAAAACGCCTCCCGCAGGATGCCACGGCGGATCAGCGTAATATGCGGCAGAAATTCCCGTTGTTCGACCGGGAAACCTGCATATTCCAAATGCCGCTTCAAATCCTCTGCCAGCCTTACCGCCCCCGGACAGCAGCCGGTGGTATACCAGAGCTTTTCTTCTCCCCGCCCGGGAAAACAGCCATAGCGGCACAGATTCATGGAAAAAGGATGTTCGAGTTCAGCACAGCGCTCCATGATCCCCTGCAGCCGTGGGAGCTCCTTCTCCGATATTTCCCCCAGAAATTGCAGGGTCATGTGAAGATTTTCCCTTGGCGTAGGCTTTCCATGCTCCATCCCCATCATCAGAGCTCGCTGCTGCCGCTGCAGTGCCTCCTGTTCCCGCTGAGATAGGGTAAGTGCGTAGAACAGCCTCACAGGATGCCTCCCGTTTTCAACTGCTCCAGCTGCTCCCATGTCATGCTCCACTTCCAGTTGCCTGTGGGTACACCGGGCACATTGATTCGTGCCTCGTCCCCCAGCCCCAGCACATCCTGCACTGGAAGGATCACCGCAGCAGCCGGGGACTCCAGCAGCGCATCCAGAATATCTTTTGCGCTTCTGTCGTCACCGCTTTCTTCCAAAAAGCCCCGCAGGGTCTGATTATCATGGGTTCCACTGAAAAACACCCGCCGGGCCGCCTCTTCGGGCGTCATTCCCGCCATTTCTTCTGCGTTAAACTGCCATACATTCATGCCCGCAAGGCCCGTATGCCGCAGCAGCACCGTCACCTGACTGTCCAGCGCACCCAAGTCCTCTGCAAGAATCGGCAGATGCCCCAGCTGTTTTGCCAATGCCCGGAATAAGTCCACCCCGGGCCCCTTCATCCAGTAGCCGGATTTGGCTGTCTGTCCGGCCGGAATGGCATAATAGGCTGCAAAGCCCCGAAAATGGTCCATCCGCACAAAGTCAAACTGTGTCAGGGCGCGCCGTACCCGCCGGATCCACCACTGATAGCCATCCTGCTTCATTGCCTCCCAGTCATAAAGGGGATTCCCCCAGTCCTGCCCCTCCGGCGTAAAGTAGTCCGGCGGGCACCCAGCCCGCAGCGTGGGATAGCCGTTTTCATCCAGCTGGAACTGCTCCCGATTGGCCCAGACATCCGCACCGTCCACTGCCGCATAGATTGGCAGATCCCCAATCAGTGTGATCCCCAGCTCCCCGGCCCGTTTTTTTATCAGGCTCCACTGGTAGAAAAACGCATACTGCTCTTTTTTCAGTGCTTCCAGCTGTTCTGCATAGACGCGCTTTACCGCTTCAAGATTTCTGCGGTCCCGCTGGTCCTCCGGCCAGCTCTGCCAGGGCGCTCCGCCGTTTATCCGGCGCAGCAGCATAAAGAGCACATAATCCTCTAACCAAAAGCTGTTTTCCCGGCAGAAAGCCTCGTATCCCGCCATATCCACCGGTGTATCCGGATCAATAAAGCGGGGATCTCCGGCGAAAATGCCCCGGCTGGAATAGGGCGAATCCCCATCTCCCGCCGGGCACAGCGGCAGCAGCATCCAGCTCCGGTAGCCGGCCCCATGAATGGCCTCCATGAAGTCATAGGCCGCTTTTCCCATTTTTCCGCCCGGCAGAGAAAACAGCGGGCAAAGGATTCCCTTTCCCTGTGGCCGTTTTGCCGTTGCCGGTAATGGTGAAAAGCCTTCTTCTGTTCCCTCCCGATACAATATCACACCGGAATATGGGGCAAGCTCCAGCTGTTCTCCCTGTATGGTCCGGCCAGTCAGCAGTTCCAGCCACTGCTTCCCCGCTCCCGGCATGAAAATTCTCTTCGTTTGGGCACTTCGGTTTACATAAATCTCAGCAGTGGAATCTGCGCTTCTGCGCTCCACATGAAAAACCTCCGTGCTGGGCGCACCGTATCGGGCAGCGCCTTCTGTCAGAACCGGGTATTCCTTCCGCAGGGCTGACAGCATCCGTACATGATATTGGAGCTGACCATTCTCACGCCCCCACGGGAATGTCCCCCGGTTAAAGGGGTCCGCATAGCCTTCCATCCCCGCTTCATCTCCATAGTATACGCAGGGAACACCGGGCACCGTGAACAGTAATATATCCAGCAGCTTCAGCCGCCGAAGGGCCATGGCTTTCTGCTGCTCCGGCAGCCGGTAGTTCTCCCGCTCCGCCTCGCTGAGTCCCTCCGGCGCTTCGCCAAGCACCGTGAGGATTCTGGGGGTGTCATGGGTTCCGATCAGATTCATCGCCCCGGCCAGCGCCTCCGGGGGATAGTTTTCCCGGATGGATTCCATGTCTTCCGCAAAGTCTTCTGCAGAACGTCTGCCCAGAATAAACGCCGCTGCACCGTCCCGGAAGGGATAGTGCATGGTACAGTCCAGCTCTCTGCCCAGCAGATATTCCCGCAGGTGGTCATAGCTGATTTTATGGCTGGCATCCTCCCAGACCTCTCCCATCAGCAGCGCATCGGCTTTTTCCGCCTTGCAGGCACTGCGAACCGCCGCAATAAACGGATCCGGCAGCTCGTCGGCCACATCCAGCCGCCAGCCGGAAGCCCCCAGCCGCAGCCATTTGCGGATCACGCCCCGCTCTCCGCATATAAACTCCCGATATCCCGGGTCGTTTTCTTCTACGTCCGGCAGGGAATCCACGCCCCACCAGCATTCATAGCCCGCAGGATGCTGGTCACCAAAGCGGTACCAGCTGTCATAGGGGCTTTCGGCTTTGTCATAGGCCCCCGGCTCCGGGTAATTTCCATATCGGTTAAAATAGATGCTGTCGTCTCCGGTATGGCTGAACACACCGTCCAGAATGATGCGGATCCCCATCGTCTTAGCCTGTGTGCAAAGCGCCTGAAAATCCGCATCCGTGCCGAATCCCGGGTCAATGGTCATGTAATCCGCCGTGTCATATTTATGGTTGCTGGAAGCCAGAAATACGGGATTGAGGTAAATCGTCCCAACACCCATGGATTTGAGATAGGGCAGTTTTTCCATGATCCCCTGTAAGCTTCCGCCAAAGAAGGGCCAGCGGGTCACCCGAAGCTTTTCATCCCGGCAGTAAAACGGGGTATCATTCCAATCCTGCATCACGATGCGCTTTGTTCCCTTCCACCCCTCAGGATGCGCCGCACGATCCTGACACAAAAGCCAATCCGCCCCGCGACGGAACCGATCCGGGAAAATCTGATAGACAACAGAATTGCGGTACCAATCCGGCAGCTTTTGCTCCTGATATACCGTCACCTGCCATGACTCCGGATTTTCTGTAATTTTGCCGGCCCCTCCGGCATCCCGTCCAAAGCATATGGTATTCCCCGAAAGCTCCACCAGAAAATAGTACCACAGCAGCCCCGGCTGTTTCGGCGTCAGAATCTCCGCCTCATATTGCCCCTCGGCGGTGCGCTTCATCGGCACAAGGGTCTCCTGTCCAGTCCACAGCCGCAGAAAAACCCGCTCCGGTTCCGCCATTTTCACGTCCAGCCGCAGCCGCAGCGCTGTCCCCACGGCAACCGCTCCGTAAGGGCTCCGGTACTCGGTCGCTCGGGAATTATGATACAGTTCCATAGTTACCTCCGTGGAATTTCACAAGCATAAAGCGGAGGAAGGCGCCATCCGCGTCCTTCCCCCGCGTTTTGAGGGACTCAGCCCAAAATTTTACGATAGATGTCCATGTACTGCCGGGCACTGGCCTTCCAGCCAAAATCCTGCTCCATGGCCTGTTTTTGCAGTTGGTGCCATGCGTCCGGATGGCTGTGGTAGACATCCAGCGCCGTCAGCACGCAGTTCTCGAGTTCCTCCCCGCTGGGATTGCAGAAGGAAAAGCCCGTTCCCGCTCCGGTATACTGATTATAGGGGATCACACTGTCCTTCAGGCCGCCGGTCTCCCGCACCACCGGCAGGGTCCCATAGCCCATAGCGATCATCTGACTGAGGCCGCAGGGCTCAAAGAGCGAGGGCATCAGCAGCAGGTCCCCTGCTGCATACATCCGACAGGAAAGGGGCTCGTCAAAAGTGCAGCGGAATGCAACCTTCTCCGGGAAGGCCGCAGCATAATTCCCCAGCAGCCGCTGATATCGATCTTCTCCTGTCCCCAGCACCGCCAGCTGGAGCTCCTGATGGACAAGGCCCTCCATTGCCCTGGCCAGCAGATCCATGCCCTTTTGATCCGTGAGCCGGGAGATCAGAACCAGCAGCGGTGTATCAGGCCGCTCCGGCAGGCCCAGCTCCCGTTGGAGCTCCGCCTTGCACTCTGCCTTGCCTGCCATATGCTCCGCAGAGAACGGATGTATCGCCTTCTCCGGCGAGAACTTGCCCGTGTCAATTCCATTGAGGATTCCTGTCAGCCGATCCCAATGCTGGCTCAGCACGCCGTCAAGCCCCTCACCATACTGCCATGTGCAGATTTCTCCGGCATAGGTTGGGCTTACGGTGGTAATGTAGTCGGCATAGTAGAGACCGCCCTGTAGGAAATTGATGGCATCCTGCTTCCAGCGCAGCTGATCCGCTGCATTTTTACAGTCGTGGAGCGCCAGAATATCTCCCAGCGCATATTCCCCGCAGATGCCCTGAAACTTCAGATTGTGGATGGTCAGCACGGTACGGATCTTCTGATACTGCTCGATCTGCCGGTACTGCTCATGCAGAAGCACCGGCACAAGGGCCGTATGCCAGTCGTTGCAGTGAATCACATCCGGGAAAAAGCCTTCCAGATGCATCAGGCACTCCAAAATCGCCTTGGAGAAAAAGGCCACCCGTTCGCAGTCATCTCCATAGCCATAGGCCGCATCCCGGAAGAAATAGAATTCATTGTCCACAAAATAGTACTGAATCTTCCCCAGCTTTAATGTCTCAATGCCGCAGTACTGATTTCGCCAGCCCAATGGCACCGTAAATACCGCCAATTGCTTCATCTTATCACGATATTCCTGCGGAATCTGCCGCAGCTTAGGGAGGATCACACGGATCTCGCAATTTCGCCCCTTCAGAGCACTGGGCAGGCTGCCTGCCACATCTCCAAGGCCGCCGGTTTTGATAAAAGGCGCCGCCTCAAAGGCCGCAAATAGTACATTGATCTTTTCCGCCACAAAGTCCGCCTCCTTACAGCTCCTGCTTTTTGCCGATGACAAAGGGTTTCTTTTTGCTGCCGGACAGCTTGACATCCGGGCTGACCTTGACATTCTTATCGCAGATCACATTCTCCACCACAGCGCCCGGTCCAATGGTGCAGTGCTGCATCAGCACAGAGTTGCGCACCACTGCGCCCTTGCCGATCTGGACGCTTCGGAACAGGATGGAATTCTCCACCGCCCCCTCCAGAATACAGCTGGCCGCCACCAGCGAATTCTTCACGTTGGCCCCGGGCAGATACTTGGCCGGAGGCGAATCCTGCGTTTTTGTCAGCACAGGGCGATCCTCAGCAAACAGCTCCGCCTGTACCTCCGGCCGCAGCAGATCCAGCGAGACATGCATATAGTCCTCGGCATTGTCCACCGCATGCTCGTACCCCGTGTAGCACCAGGAATCCACCTGAATCTGGCTTAGATTGGTAGACAGAATGTCCATGATGTCAATATACCCAAGGTTCTGATAGCACTCAATAAAGTCCAGCACCAGCTTCCGGTTAATGAGCATACAGTCCAGAAAGCAGTTTGCCTCGCCGGTGGCAGACTCCTTAATTCCCGTTACATTTCCGGTGCTCCCAAGATCCAAGAACAGACCGTGGGCAGTATCCCCGGAACGCACTTTCTTGTAGATCAGCGTCACCGGCGCACCGGATTTCTCATGCTGGTCAATGGCCGGCTGGAAATCCATATTATATACCCGGTTTGCCGCACAGAACAGCACCACGTCCTCATCGGCCCGCAGGAAGAACTCCCGGTTGAGCATCACATCCCGAAGGCTGAACCGTGCATGGAGATCCTTGAGTCCATGCACTGCGCCGGGCAGCATAAACATGCCTCCCTGCTTTTTGCTGAGGCCCCACTCTCTGCCCATATTCAAATGATCTGCCAACGAACGGTAATTCGACGGGGTGATCACCCCCACTGTGCCAATGCCGGAATTGGCCATAGATGACAGGGTGAAGTCAATCAGTCGGTAACGGCCTCCAAAGGGGATCGATGCCACTGGCCGATCCTCAATGAGCTTTCCGTAGTGCTCACCGGTATAGTTGGTGGAGATTAGTCCAATTACACTGCTCATATTCCTGCCTCCTTACCCATTGGTGAGATCATCCCCCAGCAGGGTGATCGTTCCATTTTCCTCATCTACGCCAAAGGTAGTGCCCGCCAGAATGGTAGCCCGCTCTGAAACAATGGCCCGGTACACCCGTGCGCCGGGCTCCACCACGGCGCCGTTGAGCAGGATCGAATCCTTTACCACAGCACCTTCTCCAATGGTCACATTGGAACCAAGCACGCTGTGCTGCACCGAGCCCATGATCTTACAGCCGTTGCTGACGATTGAGCGCTGTATGTCCCCCTTGGGCCCCACAAAGTGCGGCGGATAGATATTGGAGTTGGAATAGATCCTGACACTGCCATAGAGATCCAGCGGCGGCTTGTCCTCCAGCAGCTCCATATTGGCGCTGTAATAACTGTCGATGGTTCCAACATCCTTCCAGTAGCCGGAAAACTCATAGGCAAAGAGCCGTTTCCCTGCTGCCAGCATCTCCGGAATGATGTTCTTTCCGAAGTCATGCTCAGAAGTCTTGTCCTCGTGATCCGCCAGCAGGCAGGAGCGCAGCACCGGCCATGAGAAAATGTAGATGCCCATAGAGGCCAGATTACTGACCGGATCCTTGGGTTTCTCCTGAAAATTCACGATTTTCCCCTGCTCATCGGTTTCCATAATGCCAAACCGACTGGCTTCCTCCCAAGGCACTGTCATCACCGAAACTGTAAGATCCGCCTGATTGCCCTGATGGGCCGCCAGCATTTTGCTGTAGTCCATGGTATAGAGATGATCCCCGGAGAGAATCAGCACATAATCAGGGCTGTAGGAGTCAATAAAATCGATATTATGATAAATGGCGTCTGCCGTCCCCATATACCAGGAGCCGCCGTTCTCCGTCTCATAGGGCGGAAGCACGTGAACGCCGCCGTCTGAGCAGTCAAGATCCCACGCCTCGCCATTGCCCAGATAGGCGTTGAGCACTGTGGGCTTATACTGGGTGAGGACGCCTACCGTATCGATACCGGAGGAAACACAGTTGGAAAGGCTGAAATCAATAATGCGATATTTGCCGCCAAAGGAAACGGCGGGTTTTGCGTTTTTCTTGGTCAATGCCTTCAGGCGGCTTCCCTGACCGCCTGCCAAAAGCATTGCAATGCACTTTTTCTTTCGCATGGGGACCCTCCTTCTTAAAATGTGCCAGAATTTATATACACCCGATCCGGCTGTGCCGGGCCGCTAATGCTTATTTCAGTTCGTTGCAGGGGGCGTGCCAGATATCTTCGCAGTACTGACGGATGGTACGATCAGAGCTGAAATCTCCCGCCATGGCGATGTTGGTCAGGGACATTCTGCCCCACGCCGCCGTATCCTGATACTTCTTCCCCAACGCCTGCCAGGTCTTAAAGTAGGAGTCAAAGTCCTTCAGCACGAAATACTCGTCATTCCCCTTCAACAGCGCATCATAAATGCCATAGAAATTCGTGCCCATGGGCAGGAACGTACCGTCCACCAGCTGATTGCAGATCTTCTCCAGCCGGGGATCTCCATGGCATGCGTCATAGGCGATGTAGCCCCCATGAAGATAGTAGTTCATGACCTCATCGGCATTCAGTCCGAAGATTGCTATATTCTCCGGCCCCACCAGCTTGGAGATTTCCACATTGGCGCCGTCCAGCGTACCAAGGGTCACCGCACCGTTGAACATAAATTTCATATTGCCGGTGCCGCTGGCCTCCTTGCCCGCCGTGGAGATCTGCTCCGAAATATCCGCCGCAGGATAGATGAGCTGTGCCGAAGAAACATTAAAGTTTTCAAGGAAGATCACCTTGAGCTTCTTGCCGACCACGGGATCCGCATTGACAAGATCTGCAATGGAGCAGATATACTTGATGGTCTCCTTGGCAAAGGCATAGCCCGCCGCCGCCTTTCCTGCGAACAGGAAGGTATGGGGCACAATGTCCGCATCAGGATTCTCCTTCAGCAGATTATAGAGGTGCATCACCTTAAACGCTGCCAGCAACTGGCGCTTATAGGCATGGATCCGCTTTACCTGCACGTCAAACACCGAGTCCGGATCCACGGCGATCTCCATGGTCTTGGCAATATAATTGCTCAGGCGCACTTTGTTCTCCCGCTTGCTCTCCCGCAGGGCCTGCAAAAATGCCGGATCATCCCGATAAGGCACCAGCTTTTGAATATGGGCCGCATTGTCCAGCCATTCCGGCCCAATGGCATCGGTAATCAGGCGCCGCAGGCTGGGGTTCGCCTCCGCAAGGAAGCGCCGATGGGACACGCCATTGGTCTTATTGTTGAACTTCTCGGGGTTCATTGCGTAAAAGTCCTTCAGCACCGAGGTTTCGAGGATCTCCGTATGGAGCTCCGCCACACCGTTGACGCTGTAGGAGCCGATGATAGACAGATTCGCCATATGCACCTGACCGTCCCAGAGAATGGCCGTATTTCTCAGCCGCTCCTGCCAGTCCGGCTGGGTTCGGTCGAAGGCCGCACAGTACCGGCGGTCGATCTCCTCAATGATCTGATAGACCCGGGGCAGCAGAGACCGCATCAGCTCAATGGACCACTTCTCCAGTGCCTCCGGCATGATGGTGTGGTTGGTATAAGAGAGCGTTCTGGTGGTAATATCCCATGCCTCATCCCATTCCAGCCCCTCTTCATCCAGAAGGATGCGCATGAGCTCCGGCACGCAGAGGGCCGGATGGGTATCGTTGGTGTGGATGCTGATCTTATCCGGGAAGATGGCCCAGTTGGGGCCATAGTTCTTTTTGAAGTTCTTTACAATATCCACCACACCTGCGGACACAAAGAAATATTCCTGCTTCAGCCGCAGGGCCTTGCCCGCCTCTGTGCTGTCATCGGGATAAAGGATGCAGGTAATGGCCTCGATCTCATTGCGCTCCCGCATGGCCCCGGAGTAGTCCCCATGGTTAAACGCCGCCAGATCCAGCCGTGTCACCACAGGCTCGGCACTCCACAGCCGCAGGATATTGACCGTCTCTCCGCCGTAGCCCACAATGGGCACATCGTAGGGCACCGCCAGCACCGTTGTAGCGTCCCGGGTCACACAGTGGAGCTTTCCATCGGCTGTCGGGATCTGCTCCACATGGCCTCCAAACTGCACCGGAACGGCATCCTCCGGGCGCTTGACCTCCCATGGATAGCCGTTTTCCAGCCAACTGTCCGGCTCTTCGGTCTGATACCCGCTGACGATCTTCTGCCGAAACAGGCCGAAGCGATAGCGAATGCCCATGCCCACACCGGGGACGCCCAAATGGGCCATGGAATCCAGAAAACAGGCTGCCAAGCGGCCAAGGCCGCCGTTGCCCAGTCCCGGATCCTGCTCGCAGGCACACAGCTCATCCAGGTCGATGCCAAGATCGCTGAGCCCCTCCCGAACAACGTCCTCCACCTGCAGATTGATCAGGTAGTTTTTCAGCAGACGGCCAATGAGAAATTCCATGGAAAAATAGTGGACCTTCTTCTGCTGGAGCCGAATATGCCGCTGAGAGGTCTGGGTCCGCACCTTGCTGACCGAGCCGGCCAGCAGATACGCCAGCACCTCATACTGCTCAAAGGTCGTGCATTCCTCTATGGACTTCGCCAGTGTCTCTTGTGCTTTGACGCCGTAGGCGATCTTAAATTCTTCTTTTCCTGCGAACATTTCATCGCTCCTAACTGTTATTTTGAATTGGTGCGCTTTCTGGGTATCTTTTGCAGCAAAATTCCGCCAATGGGCGGCACCTGCACCCGAACCGACCATTTTTCCCCATGGCACGGCACAGGTTCTGCCTTCAGAATGCCCGGGCTTCCCTTTCCGCTGCCGCCAAACTCCGTTTCGTCAGAGGAGAGCAGCTGCCGGTAATAGCCCGCATAGGGAACGCCGATGCGAAAATCCGAATAGACCTCCGGCTGGAAGTTCAGCAGTACGGTAACCGCCTTTGTCTTTTCCTTCCCGGTCCTGCGGAACAACAGAATGCTCTGGGCACTGTCATCAGCGTCCAGCCAGTGGAAGCCCTCCCAGCTGTGGTCATCCTGCCACAGGGCCGGGGTCTCCTGATAGAGGCGGTTCAGCTGCCGCACATAGTGCTGATGCTGCCGATGAGCCGGATAGTCCAGAAGGAACCACTCAAGGCTCTCATATTCCCGCCATTCAATAAACGGGCCGTATTCGGTAGACATAAAGCTGAGCTTTCCGCCGGGATGGGTGATCTGGTACAGCGCCAGCAGCCTGAGCCCCGCAAACTGCCGCCAATAGTCTCCGGGCATCCGCCCCATAAGGCTCAGCTTCCCGTGTACCACCTCGTCGTGGCTCAGGGGCAGAATAAAGTGCTCCGAAAAATTGTATGCCATGGAAAACGTCAGCTTGTTATGATGGTAGGATCGGAAGGGAAAATCCGTCTTGCAATATTCCAGCGTATCGTTCATCCAGCCCATATCCCACTTGTAGTCAAAGCCAAGACCGCCGCTCGCCGTATTCCCGGTCACATGGGGCCATGCGGAGCTCTCCTCCGCCACGGTAATGGTGCCGGGCGCATAGGTATGCACCGCATCATTCAGCTGCTGCAAAAAGCTTACCGCATGGAGGTTTTCCTCTCCGCCCTGCGTATTATATGTCTTCTCCGCCCAGTCCGGCAGTCCGAAATTCAGATACAGCATGCTGGTCACGCCGTCCACCCGGATTCCATCCGCATGGAAGCAGGTCAGCCAATACAAAGCCGAGCTGATCAGGAAGCCCCGCACCTCACTGCGGGAAAAATCAAATTTATAGGTTCCCCACTCCGGATGATCCGCCCCTTCGTAGAGCATCTTCCCGTTAAATCGTCCCAAGCCATGGGCGTCCCGGCAAAAGTGCCCGGGAACCCAGTCGAGAATAACACCCAGCCCGTTTTGATGGGCCTGATCCACAAAGTACATAAAGTCCTCCGGGGCTCCATACCGGCTGGTGGGCGCAAAGAACCCCGTCACCTGATAGCCCCAGGAGCCGTCAAAGGGGTGCTCCATTACCGGAAGCAGTTCCAGATGGGTATAGCCCATTTCCTTTGCGTAGGGAATCAGGTCATCCGCCAGCTGCCGATAGGTCAGAAAGGGGTAGTCCGGATCCTCGGGATGCTCCTGCTGCTTCCATGAGCCCAGATGCACCTCATAAATATTCATGGGCCGGGCAGTTTTGGTGCTGCGCCGAATGGCCTGATACCTTCCGTCATGCCATGCATACCCGTCCAGCTGTGCAATTCTCGATGCCGTTCCCGGGCGAACCTCCGCCCAGAACGCATAGGGATCCGCCTTATCAAAGGTCTCTCCCTCCCAAGTGGTGATCCTGTATTTGTACAGATCCCCCGCCTTTGCCTCAGGCACAATGCCGCAGTATACGCCAGTCGTACCCTGCTGCGTCAGGTATTGAGGCGTCCAGTTGTTAAAGCTGCCCACTATCCCTACCGACTGCACCTCCGGGCACCAGACGGTAAAGCGCACGCCCCCCTCCACCGGGTGGGCGCCAAAAATCCGGTAGCTGTGATAATACTGCCCCTGATTAAACAGATACAGCTTTTCTTCCGTTACATTTGCGTCAGTGATGTCCATACCGCAACCTCATCTTTCCGGGGCCGGGCCCCTGTGCTGCCGCAAAACAGATCATAAGAATCCCTGTGTGCAATGGGCGTCATCGCCCCCAGAGCTTCCAAAGTATCCAAATATCCAATTCTATTTTAATGGCCCCGCCCCTGTCTGTCAAGCAATTGACAAGCCCTTTATAATGACAATGGAATAGATTTCATCAGGAGGTCCTTGATATGACATTTTCCCAGCAGATGGATTTTACCAACGAGTCAAATCAGTTTATGCGCCACTGCGGCATTCGCATTACAACGCTGGAGCCTCAGCGCTGCCAAGCCCAGCTTTCTGTGGAGCACTACTGCAAAAACACCGGAGATACCGTCCATGGCGGCCTGCTCTACACCATGGCAGACTGCGTGGTATCCGCCTACGCCCGTGCCATTGGCAACCGCCCCGTGACCCTCAGCGGAGACTTCCACTATCTCTCCAACGTCACCTCCGGTGTTATCACCGCCACCGCCGAGCCTGTTCACACCGGAAAAACCGTACAGGTATTTCATGTGACGCTGACCGCTGGGGAAAAGCTGCTGGCCACCGGCACATTTTCCTGCTTTGACCGAGGCCCTGCTGAGCCCCAGCATTAAAAGTACAGCCACCGGGCGCGAACCGGTGGCTGTACTGCTTATTCCCTATTGTTCCGTTACAGATTTCTTTTTCCCGGGCAGTTGGACCCAGATGATTGCCGCAAACATAATAAGGCACCCCAGCAGTTCAACACCGCTCATGGCCTCCTTGAGGATCATCCAGCCAAAGATCAGACTGAAGACTGATTCAAGGCTCATCAGCAAAGACGCCACCGTAGGCTGGGTATCCTTCTGGGCAACGATCTGGAGGGTATAACCCACACCGCTGGACAGAATACCGGCATAGCAGATGGGCAGCGCTGCCGCCTTGATGCTCTGCCAGCTGGGCGTTTCAAATGCCAGCATGCCAATTCCCGCAAGAGCTCCACAGACAAGGAACTGGATACAGCTCATTTTCACACCGTCTACCCGGCCGGAAAAATGGTCGATCACCAGAATATGACAGGTAAAGCCCAGAGCGCATAGCATCTCAATCAGGTCTCCACGGCTGAGATTCTTAAAGCCGCTGGGATACAGGCACAGAAGGTACATTCCCGCCAGTGCCACGAGAACAGCCCCCCAGACCTTACTTTCGGGACGCCTTCCAAAGAACAGGCCGCAAATGGGAACCAGCACCATATACATGGCCGTGATAAACCCAGCTTTTCCCGCCGTGGTATACTGAATTCCGATTTGCTGAAGGCCGCTGGCTACAAACAGTGCCGCACCGCAGCAAACGCCGCCCAGCATCAGTGTATGTTTCTTTTTCTCCTGCGCTGCCTGCTTCTTTTGGCCCCGGTTTATCACTGCGATTACCGGCAGCAGTACAACGCCGCCCAGTACGGAACGGGCAAACAGAAAGGTAAACGGCCCAATATAGTCCATACTGACGCTCTGCGCCACGAAAGCCGCACCCCAGATCATGGCCGTCAGCAGGAGCAGCAGATTTGCTCGAAGTTCCTTCACTTTTTTCTCCATCCAATCACTTGATTTACCAGCTTGCTGTACAGGCATCCAACCAAAATTCCCAGCAGCGCCATAACGATCCACATGCCCCAGCCCTGAAGGCCCAGATAAAGTGCCACGGAGTACACCATCAGGTGCCACAGATAGATTTCAAAGCTCTTGCCGCCCAGAAAACTCAGGCCCCGATTGATCCAGCGGGTGACCGCCCGCTTTTCATGCTTTTCCAGACACCATGTGGTGAAATACAGGCAGCCCGGGGTGCTCAGCAAAAACGGATGCCACCAGAAGCCATAGCGGCTGAGAGAATTGGGGTGGCATTTCACCAGATAAAAGAGCCCCGCCATGCTCGCCACCATCAGGATGCCGGAGGCCGTCAGGTGTCTCCGGGAGGGCGTATGCCCCAGCGCGGCCTCCCGGCCCAGATACATTCCAAGAAAATATACCGGAAAACGGCTGACACCGATCATCAGGCTGCTGCCAATGGCACCAGCTTCCATTAAAAACAGCAGGGGGATCACCCACAGTGATTTCTTTTCATAGGTGACGATCCCATGGTAAAACAACGGCGAAATCAGGTACATTCCAATGATCGTTGGAATGTACCAGTTGAACTGTCCGCCCTGCTGGGCCCACCAGCCAAAGGTGGTCAGGTTGCCCAACGCCTGAAACCGGTTCATCCAGCCCACCGCTAGGCTGAAGGCGCAGTAGATCAGGATAAAGGGAAGATAGGACGGCAGCAGCCGGCTCATTCGCCGCTGAAAAAAACGCAGCGGATCATCGTTTTTACTGAGGGAATGGTAGATCCCAAACCCGGACAGGAACACAAAGATATCCACAGAGCCCACCGTGTACCACATGGTGATATTCAGCTGGGTATAGTCCTTGAGGCCGCTGTGATAATAGAAAAAGTGGCCATAGACCACGATCAGAATGGCAATGCCCATAAGTGCCGACTTATAGCGGCTGATGCGCTGATATGCATTCATCGGTTCAACCTCCTTACATTCCCCGTCATTATACCAGATTCGCCGGGAAAATCATATTGCTTTTTCCTCGCAAAGAAAAAAAGAAGAGCCTGAATGTTTCAAGCTCTTCCCTTTCCGTTAAGCAGCAGATTTTTCCCGCTTGTGTGCCTTCCACTTGGCAGTTGCCCAGTAGACGACCTGATGGTAGACGATGCCGATACCGGTGCCGATCACAGCGATCAGGATCCACTTGGGCCACCCCTGAACCTTCAGGGCAAGGCAGAGCTCATAGAAGGCCAGATGGCACAGGTAAATCTCAAAGGAACGGCTGCCCAGGAAGCCCCACATGCGGTTCAGCCCTCTTCCCAGCGCATTTCCCTCCTGCCACTCCATGATCTTGGTAAGACCAAAGGCAGTGGCCGGTGTGGAGAAGAAGAACAGGATCCAGTACATACCATAGAACCACAGGTACTGTCTTGCAATCAGGAAGAAATAGGGCACCAGCGCCATGGCAATCAGTGCCACCACCGTCCAGACCCACACCTGCTTCCGGGTCACCGTTCTGCCCTCATAGAACCGGGCGCCAAAGTACATGCCCAGAAAATAGGTTGGGAACCGGGTCACAGCCATCAAAAGATTAGAGCCCCAGCCCGCCATAATCACAATAAACAGCGCCGGAAATACCAATACGCTTTTCTTGCCCATCCGCTCGATACAGTCAAAAAACAGTGGGGACAGCAGATACAGCACCAAAATCGCCGGCACATACCAGTTAAACTGCTGTTTTTGCTGGAACCACCAGCCCAGTCCGGTCAGATTGCCCAGCGCCTGCCCTACGGTCATGTCCCGCATCAGCATTCCCGCCGCACACCACGCCAGCATCACCGGAAGGAAGGACGGGAGCAGCCGTGCAAGCCGCCGCTGGTAGAACGTGTAGGAATCCCGGTTCTTTTTCAGAGAATGGTAGATTCCAAATCCGGAGATAAACATAAACATCTCCACAGAACCCAGCGTATACCAAATCGTAAAATTCAGATCCTCATAATTTTTCAGCCAGCTGTGGTAGTAAAGCAGGTGGCCGTAGACCACCACCATCACCGCCATACCCATAAGCTGGGATTTGTAGCGGCTGATCCGCTGATACCCATCCATAAAAATCACCTCTGGAAATTTCTCCAGAGGTGATTATAGCAGAATTATGAAGTTTTTGCAACGGGAATGTGTGCGTTTTGTGAAGACTCCGTTTTAATCCTCGTGGTTATTGCAGAATGCCTTGCGATAGGCTGTGGGGGTGATTCCCTCATAGCGCTTGAACACCCGTGCCAGCGTCCATCCGGAATAGTAGCCCACCTTTGCTGCGATCTCCGAAATGCCAAGATCCGTCTCATTGAGCAGCTTTTTCGCTTCCGTCAGTCGGGTCGTGTGCAGATAGTCCAGCAGGTTCATGCCGGTATTCTCCTTAAACATACGGCTGAGATAGCTCCGGGACTTTCCAAGGCAGTCACAGATCATCTCCACTGAAAGATCAGGCTCCATATATTTTTTGCTGATCAGGTGGATCACCTTACCGGTGGTGCCCGTATAATCTGTAGGTGCCACGTTGAAATGACTGTCCAGCTTCCCAAAGATCCGATTCAAGGATTTTTCCACCTGTTCCATGGTGTCGCACTGATCCAGATGCATCACATCGTCGCCCAGCTTCCGGCCATCCTCGCCCGGCCCGTTCATGGGCGTAGCCAATACATTGGCCGTGGTGTGGAGCCGCATGTTCAGGAACATTTTCACCCGGTCGAGATCCGGCTTTCCATCCTCCATATACAGGGCGTGCACCCGATCCAGCGTCAGCTCCAGCGCCGTCTGGAAGTCCTGTGTCACCAGCGCATTGAGATACTGCTTTTCAATGGACGGCTCCGGCCGGCGGTTGCCGGTGATCTTTCCGCCCTCTGCCCGGACACACACATCGTCCACATAGACCGTATTCACATCCCCGGACACAATATCCGTCTCCCGGAATGCATCATGGAGCGAATAGAGCCCCTCACACATTCCGCTGACACACACCCGCAGGGAAAGGCAAAAATTATCCTTGATAAACTTTACTGCATCCCGGCAGATGACCGCCACCTCTGTGGAGATCTCCATTTCGTCCTCCGCAGCAAAATTCAGAAGAAATGCATAGCGGTCATCCAAATTGGCCGGATAACAGCCATAGTGCTCTCCCAGCAGCTCTGAAAAAATGGAAGATACGATCAGACCCACCTGACCGCCGTCCCGGATATCGCTGGCATAGTCTGCAAAGGAATTCTCATTTCCGGCTGGACGAACCAGCACCACCATAAACTGCTTCTCCGTAAAGTGCAGTTCAAACATGTTCAGCTTCCGTTCCAATGCCTCAGACTGCACCAAATGCCCCCGCAGCAGCTTTTCCACCATCAGCTCCTGTGCCTGATACGTGCGGTGACGGTATTTGCGCTCAAGATCCTGATAGCTGTCCTTCATTACGGAAGGCGCTCCCGGCTCCGGCCGGGGCGGTGCGTCATGACCGGGCCGTATTGGCGATGGTGCCTGCGGCTTTTCTGACGGTGCGGAAAACAGAGATTCAAATCGGACAACTTCCTGCGCCATAATGGAAACCCTCCTGATTGCAGAAGCAGACGCCACCGCCTCTGCAACCTACAAAATGTATTGTTTCCATTATAGCACAAATGAGCAAAAAGTAAAGGAAAACTCCGGTTTTACCCCTATCCGGTAAAAAAGCAGTCGAATTTTCCCTCTTTTCATCTGTCCCGGAATGATGTACAATATGTTTGGAGGTGTCAAAATGAAACTCTTGCTCCATATCTGCTGTGCCCCATGCAGCCTTATGTGTATCGAAACACTGCGCGGAGAGGGCCTCGACCCCGAAGGCTTCTGGTATAACCCCAACATTCATCCTTTCACGGAATATCGCTCTCGCCGGAACTGTCTTCGGGACTATTCTCAGGAGATCAGCCTGAAGCTGATCGAGAAAAACGATTATGCCCTTCGGCCCTTTATTCGGGAGGTAGCCGCAGACATAGACGGCCGCTGCACAAAGTGCTATGAGATGCGTCTGGGGGAAACTGCCCGCTTTGCTGCCGAGAATGGCTATGACGCTTTTACTTCCTCTCTGTTCATCAGTCCCTATCAGCGTCATGAGGTCATGCACGAGATTGCTGAGGACGCAGCAAGCCGATTCGGCGTCAAGTTCCTGTATCGGGACTTCCGCCCCTACTTTAAGGAGGGGCAGACCAAGGCACGGGAAAAAGGATTTTATATGCAGAAATACTGCGGCTGCGTCTTTTCCGAAGAGGAGCGATATCTGAAAGCCAAGAAGATCATTCGCTGAACACTCCATTCTGGCACACACTATGAAAATTGAACAGTGCGTTTTCCCTCTCAGCGTGCTATAATGTGCACATATATTCTGGCATTTTCACTGGCACAAAGGAGGATTTTTATGAAGGACGCAATGATCGTCATCGCCAAGTTCAACCAGCTTCAGAATCAGAAACTCTTTGCCCTGCTGGATGGTCTCACCGACCAGCAGCGGAAAGCTGACGTAAAAACAAACTACACGCTGGGCTCCATTCACGGTGCGCTGGATCGCATGGCCGGCACTCTTTCCATGAGTCTCGGCATGCTGTCCGAGGATGGCCCCGGCGGCCCGGGAGGCCCCGGCGGCCCGGGTGGTCCCGGCGGTCCCGGTGGCCCGGGTGGTCCCGGTGGCCCGGGTGGTCCCGGTGGCCCGGGTGGTCCCGACGCCGGCTCTGCCAAGTATGACATTGAGGATTACGAAGTGCTAAAGAAAAAGGTTCTGGAAACCGATGCCGCATATGTCGCCGGATTTGAAGCAATCAGCGAAGTAAAATGCGTCGCAGGCCCCGGCGTTCCTCTGTACGACATGATCATGAAGGGCATGTTTATCGCAAACTTTGTACGCGGCGCTATCTGCCAGGTTCTCAAAGCAGAGTATGGCATTTCCAGCGATCTGATTTCCGGCGCACTGCTGTCTTGATCCAAATTCTTGCTTATCAACCTACATAGGAGGCTTCTCTAAATGATTGCTGCGCTTTCTCAGGGCACCCTTCAGCGGTTGCCGCAATATCTTATTATGCTGAAATCCGAAGCTCAGGAGGGACATACTGCCGTAACCGCCGATGACATTGGGCAGGTGGTAAAGGTCAGCCCCAGTCAGGTGCGCCATGATCTCAGCAGCTGCGGAGCCAACCGTGCCCCCGGAGAGAGCTATGACGTCAAAGAGCTCATGGGACAGATCGAGCATGCTCTGGGCTATGACGATATCTCAAACGCCGTGATCGTCGGCGCAGGCCAGCTGGGCCGCGCCCTTCTGAGTTACAACAACTACTCAGAATATGGCGTCGATGTGATCGCCGCCTTTGATGCAGACGAATCGCTGGTAGGCCGGGAGGTTGCCGGTCGCCCCATTCTCTCCATTAAGCGTATGAGCAGCCTATGTCGGAGGATGAAGGTTCATATCGGCATCATCACCGTTCCGGCCCCCTATGCGCAGGAGGTCTGTGACAAGCTTCTGGAGGGCGGTATTCAGGCCATCTGGAATTTTGCGCCGGTTCATCTGAAGGTTCCGGACAATGTGATTGTGAAGAATGAGATCATTGCCGTATCGCTGGGTGAGCTATCTCGGCAGCTTCAGGAACAGCGCAAGAACAGCTAAACGCAGCTTAAAATCCGCCGCTGTAGATATCAGCGGCGGATTTTTGTATCATTTGTTGCATTTTTCCGCCCGATGTTGTAGAATAGCAACAAAAAACGGAGGATCATCATGGAATCAGAACTTTTTTCTCAGGCCGGAATGGAGGCATCCTGCCAAAAATTCAGTGATCGGCTGAACTCGGAAATCGATCAGCGGGGCCCCAGCTTCAATGTCTTTATGAAAAGCCATTACGAGTCATGCTGCTTTGAAAAAAAGACGCTGCTGCTTTCCTTCCCCGTGGAGGAGACCATGCGGAATCCCATGGGCGTTATGCACGGCGGCGCAGTGGCCAGTGCGCTGGATATCACCATGGGCAGCTTGACCTTTTACTGCTCCGGTGAGTTTATCACACCGACCATCAACCTCAATGTCTCCTATGAACGTCCCATCGCCACCGGCAAGCGGCTGTTTGTGGAGGCCACCTGCCTTTCCTGCGGAAAGACCATGGTGTACGCCTCCGCCCGCGGCTGGATGGAGGGTACGCCGGAAAAGACGGTATGCAGTGCCGTTGGCACCTACTACGCTGCCAGCGGCGTGCGCTGATCCCTCAACACAGGCAAAATACCGTGCAGCTCCAAGAAAAGCTGCACGGTATTTTTTACAGTTTATTCGCCGTCTGTGGGAACACTGCGGTACTTGCTGTAGGCCACAACGATTCGGCGGCCCGGCTCTGTACCGGTAGAGTAGGTGGTCACGTCAGGATAATCCTGAAGTGCCGCATGGATCACATGACGCTCATAGGCATTCATGGGCTCCAGCGTAATGTTCCGGCGGGACCGGGATCCCTTGCCTGCCACTTTGTTGGCCAGACGAATCAGGGATTCCTCCCGCTTCTTCCGGTAGTTCTCCGCATCCACATTAATGCGGACACGCTTGCCCTGCCCATGGTTGACCGCATAGTTTGTGATATGTTGAATAGCATCCAACGTATCGCCCCGGCGGCCAATGAGCATGCCCAGAGAGCTTCCCTGAAGCTCTACGGAATAGGTGTCATCCCCGGACTTGGTCGCCACGGGGATCGCATCGGATCCCATATGCTCCATCAGGCCCTTCATAAAGGTCTCGATCCGCTCTTCGACGGAGCCTTCCGGTGCGGGGGTATGGGGTACCGGCTGAGGCTTGGACGTTTCCGGCTGAGGCTTGGGTACAGCCTTGGGCTGCGGCTTGGGCGCTTCGGCCTTAGGGGCCTTGGGCTGAGCCTTGGGCGCTTCGGCCTTGGGCTGCGGCACAGGCTCAGGCTTCTTCTCCGGCACCGGGTCGGGCACCTCATAGGTGAGCTTTACCTTTGCAGGAACCGCACCAATTCCGAAGAATCCGGAACGAGGCTGCTCCAATACTTCTACAGAGACGCTGTCCCGGTCCATCTGGAGCTTTGTAAGGCCTGCCTGAATGGCCAGATCCAGGGTCTTGCCGGTAGCTTCAATTGATTTGAACATAGATATGCGCTCCTTTATGTGAGACTGTCAAAGGGCAGTCACTTGGAATCGGCAGAATCATCGGCCTGCTGCGTTTCCTCCACAGTCTCGGTGTTCTGTTTCTCCTCTGCGTGCTTCCCATAGCGGTTGGGATCATAAGCCCGGCCCCGGCTATAGGGACGATTGGGATCTCCGGACAGGCCGCCCTTGGCGAGCTCCTTTTCCAGAGCCTTCTGGCGAATATCTTCCTTCTGCTCTTCCGTGAGTTTTCCCAAACCGGCAAACTCGGTATTTTCCGCAGCCTTCAGCTGCTTCTTTACCTTCCGGCGGCTGGTATTGGGGTTGGCAACACCATCGGGATTTGCTGCCCGGCGTTCCGCCCGGCGCGCTTCCTTTTCTGCTTCAATGGCAGCCTCTTCCGCGGCCTTTTCCCGCTTGATGGCATCTTCCGCGTCATAGACCTTCCGATAGTGCAGGGTCAGCAGCCCGTCAAACAGCGTGCTGAATACAGCCTGTGCGATCCAGTATACGCACATGGAGGCCGGCATGGAGAAGCCGATCCACAGGGAGAAGATGGGCATAATGATGAGCATGGTCTTCATGCTCTGGTTCACTGCCGCAGCAGCGTCTGCGTCCTTCTCGCCCTTGTCATCGGTCGCTACAGATCCGTTAAGGGCCTGAGAGATCTTGGAGGACAGGAAGTTGGACAGTGCAGACAGAATGGGAATGATCCACAGGCCAAAGCCAACCAGCGTATAGGGGCCCTGCAGGATCCAGCGCCAGGAGGGGATCTGTGCCAGATTGATGCCGAGGAACGTAAAGTCGATGTCCATGATATTGGGCACGATGGTACGGATGGCATCGATATTCTGGTGCACATGCTGTGCCAGAACGATCTCCTGATAAGCCTTGTTGGTAGTCGTCAGGTCAACGCCCATACTGGTAAGCAGGTCAGAAATCTGTGTGATCTGATCCGCAGACAGCTGCATGAGATAGGTCATGGGCTGACGGATAACATAATACAGCGCCATCAGCAGAATCAGAGGCAGCAGCGACCACAGGCATCCGCCGGTGGGGCTGACGTTTTCCTTTTTATAGAGGTTGGACACCTCCTGCTGATATTTGAGCTTGTCGTCCCCATACTTTTTCTCCAGCTCCTTGAGCTTGGGCCCAAGGCGGGAGGTCTTCATCATGCTCTTCTTGCTTTTGGCATTGAAGGGCAGAAGGATCAGCTTTGTGATCAGGGAAAACAGGATCAGCGCCACACCATAGTTGCCGAACACCTGATACAGTGTGCGCAGCAGCCAGGCAAAGGGGATGAGGATAATTTTCATTCGTTACCTCCGGTCGTAACATGCTCTCCGGCGCCTAGGGCACCGGGTCAAAGTAGTCCCCTTTGTAAAAAGGGTTACACCGAAGAAGCCGCTTCACTGTCAAAAATCCGCCCTTCACTGCGCCGTATTTTTCAATGGCCTCCAGGGCATATGCGGAGCAGGTGGGCGTAAAGCGGCAGCGGGGCGGGAACATCGGAGAGATCCTATTCCGGTAAAACCGGATCAGAAACAGCATCAGCCGCTTCATGGGTCGTCTCCTTTCTGATGAGCCCCAGCTTTTCCATTTGTTTTGCCAGACACTGAGCGATCTCCTGATAGTCGGCATCTACCGCCCTGTGCCGCGCCACCACGACAATGTCGTAGCCCAGCACATAGCGCTCCTCCGACAGGCGGTAGGCCTCCCGGATGCGGCGGCGAATACGGTTGCGTACCACGGCATGGCCGAGCTTTGTTCCGGCAGTCAGGCCAAGACGATTGTATGGCAGGCCGTTTTTGCGGCAATAGACCACCAGACACCGACCGGAAGAAAACTTCCCCTTCTGGTACAGTCGGCGGAACAGATGATTCTGTTTAAGGGAACGTGTGGATACCATGGTACTGCCCTTCCATCAAAATGAGATCACGCCATAAACGTATGGGGCGAACAGATTGCTCCATTCACCCCAAATTTATCGGCATCAACGGTGTAAGGACGGGCGAATCAGTAGCTGAGTCTGTTTCTGCCCTTGCTGCGGCGACGAGAAAGAACCTTGCGGCCGTTTCTGGTAGCCATTCTCTTTCTGAAGCCATGAACTTTCTGGCCATGGAGCTTCTTGGGCTGATAGGTACGCTTCGTCATTTGTATACACCTCCTGAATTATTATGCTCGACAGCAGTAATTGCTGCAGCTTGCCATAGTTATGCTGTCCCGTGGACAGGCAACGACTATTATACAGGAAAGGCTGGCAAATTGTCAACCTTTTGTAACGATTTTTCCGCACAAATCTGTAAAAATTCTCAGCCGGGCCGATGGGATTCCTGTCCTGCCAGAATACAGTTGATGGTCAGCAGTACCCCCAGCGCAGCCAACTCCGCCGTCCGGTCATAAAATTCCATGGCATACATCTGGCCCTTGGCCCCTTGCACCGGCCGGTTTGCCGCCACCACAGAGTTCTGCCACGTGAGTTCATAGTCACATACCCCCATTGCGCCTCCTACCTCCCAGTCCAGCGTTTCCACCGTATACTTGGGACGCAGGAATGTGAGATCCTTTACAATGCTGCCCAGGGGCTTTCCATACACCTCAATATCGTATTTGGGAAACATGGATGGTACCCGCTGATGGATATAAATCGCCTCCCTGCCCGCCAGATCATGAACGTGCAGACGCTTTCCAAGCGAGTAGGCATCTCCGCGCACCGTATAGCGCGTATGCCCGCCCTTATCCCACAGCGGCATGGTCTGCCCCCAGGAAAACCCCTTCTGCTGCATAAATAGCTTCATTTTTGCACGTCCTTTCTTCTAACTGATTGTGGTGAGATCCACGCCGGAAAATAGCAAAGAGGTGCCTCTGAATGCTCAGAGACACCTCTTTGTGTCATTACAATATAAATCGTTCAGTCCAGGATCCGAATGGATGTGATCTTTGGCTGGTTCCACCAGGAAACCGTCCCATTGTCATCCTCCACCGGCGTATCCTTGCAGATGGCATCTACGATCTCCATTCCCGATGTTACATGACCAAAGCCCGCATACTGCCCATCTAAGAATGTGGAATCCGACTGCACAATAAAGAACTGGCTGCTGGCGCTGTCATAATCATTGGAGCGTGCCATAGACACCGTTCCACGAACATGGGAGATATTGTTTTCCACACCATTCTGGGCAAACTCACCCTTTATGGTCTGCTCTGCGCCCCCGGAGCCGTCTCCCTTGGGATCGCCCCCTTGGATCATAAAGCCGTCCATAATCCGGTGAAAGGTCAGGCCGTCATAAAACCCGTCCTTTGCCAGCTTGCAAAAATTCTCCACCGTAATTGGTGCGGTATCTGCATCCAGCTCCATGGCAATGGTGCCATAGCCCTCCACCTGAATCTCTGCATGATGAAGGCCCGCCTGATAGCCGCTACTGCCGCAGCCAGCCAGCATCATCAGCACAGCCAGTGCCATCATTAACACCGTCAGCCGTTTCATAATGCCTCCCACCGGCGCAGCACCGCCTTTTTGATGGTGCAATTATACCAGCAAAAAGCGGCGCTGTCAAACTGTCCAACCGCCAAAAATCGGATGCTTCCTGCGGCTGTTTTGCATCAGCATGACAAAATGCAGACATTCCAGCACGCCCCGCTATTTCTCCGCCACTTGCTCCACGGGGCCAACCTTCACGCCGCCCCCCATCATGCAGCCAAGCACATGCCCGTTTTCCCCTCGGGTCACCGTGATGATCTCGCCGCCGGGCTCCTGAAACCGCCACTGTCCGGCGCCGCCGCACTGCCGGGCCAAATACCATGCGCAGGCAACGCTGCCGGAGCCGCAGGAGGACTCCCATACCGTAGAATCCGTGGAACGAACATATACCACCGGCGTCAGCAGCTGTCCCCGGCAGAACATGATCCCCCACGCCTCCTGCTGAACTGCATTCAGGCCGGATCTTGCCGCCTCTACAAATTTGGTGTCAGGCTCTATGTCCATTGCAAGGAGATGGCAAATCCCCTCGCACCGCACCAGCGGGTACTTTCCCCCGCCAATTTCCAGCCAGTCAACGCCCAACGGCAGCGGCATTTCCGCAAAGGCTGTGCCGTGCGTCAAATCCACATTGACCGGCACCGGCCCGGATGTGCCGGAGATCTCCGTGCTGACCATTCCGCTTTTTCCATGCTCCACGGCCCAGAGATATCCATAGGAACGCACCGCATTTCCGCAGAACTCGCCGCCCATCATCTCCAGTCGGCACTCGCCGCCCAGCTTCGGCGGCACCGCAAAGCCCACCTGCTCTGCCCGCCCCTCCCGGAGTATCTTCTGCGCCAACGGCGCCCGCTGTTCCGGCATGACCGGATTCAAAACCACTGCGGTTATGTTTCCAGCAGGGTCGAGATATCGGATTGGTACGCTCATCCCTGTGCAAACCGTGCGAGAAACTGGCGGGTACGTTCCTCCTTGGGATGTTCAATGACCTCTCTGGGATCTCCCTGCTCCACAATATAGCCTCCGTCCATAAAGATCACCCGGTCTGCCACATCTCGTGCGAAGCCCATCTCATGGGTCACGATCACCATGGTCATCTTTTCCTGTGCCAGCTGGCGGATCACCTTCAGGATCTCGCCGGTGAGCTCCGGATCCAGCGCCGAGGTAGGTTCGTCAAAAAACAGAATGGACGGATTCATGGCCAGTGCCCGGGCAATGGCCACCCGCTGCTGCTGACCTCCGGAGAGCTGACAGGGATAGCTGTCCTCCTTGCCGGTGAGCCCCATCTTTTCCAGCAGTTCCTTCGCCTTGGCAACCGCCTCCTGTTTTGACTTCTTCTGTACATGAATGGGCGCATCAATGATATTTTTCATGACGGAATAGTGGGGAAACAGGTTGAAGTTCTGGAATACCAGTCCAAAATACCCCTGAATCTCCCGGAGCTCCTTTTTCCCAAGATACTCCGCATGGCCGTTTACGGATTTTGCCGCCCGCTTTCCTAAATATGTAAGGTTTCCGTCATCCATGGTCTCCAGCAGGGTTGCACAGCGAAGCAGAGTGGATTTTCCGGAGCCGGAGGGCCCGATAATCGCCACCACCTCACCCTCATCTACATGGAGAGAGATATCGTGGAGCACATCCGTATCTCCAAAATTCTTTTTACAGTGATCGATCTCAAGCAATTTCATAGAGGTGCCCCCTTACTGATAGTATTCGAGCCTCTGCTCGACCTTCCCCATGATGCCGGCCACCACGAGGTTGAAAATATAATAGAAGATACCCGCGATAAACAGCGGCATGATATTGGCCTGCGCCGCCGCCACCTGCTTTGCAATGGTAAACATTTCGGTGTAAGCCAGCACAAATGCAAGGGAGGTGTCCTTCACCAGCGTAATGATCTCATTGGTCACCGGCGGCAGTACGCGCTTGCACATCTGCGGAAAAATGATCTTGAAAAAGGTCTGCGCACGGTTATACCCCAGCACCCGGGCTGCCTCCCGCTGTCCCTGCGGGATTCCTTGAATGCCGGAGCGGAAGATCTCTGCGAAATAAGCTGCATAGTTGATGGAAAAGCCCACAATGGTAGCGCCTACCCGCCATGCCGCGTTGAGCCGCCATCCAAACAGGTAGTAGGGGCCGTAAAACCACACGATCAATTGGAGCATCAATGGAGTTCCCCGAAGGATCGAGATAAAAAATTTAATCACCAATTGGATGGGCTTGATCCGCCCCAGCAGGCCATCTCCTCCAAGGACACGGAAGGGCGCCCAATGGTTCATACGGCCCATGGCCACCAGCAGCCCCAATGGCAATGAAAAAATCAGCGTACTGAAGAAAATCAGCATAGTCGAGCCAACGCCGCCCATAACCTGCTGCATCGTAGACAAGAAATTCAACTGTGACACCTCACTGGTAGAAATTTGGGGGGCAGCCTGCGCCGCCCCCCAAAGGCATGATTTGTTTACTTTACATATTCGCCAAGGCAAACCATATCCGGCAGGTTATAGTCAGCATACTTCGAGGCAATCTCATCAAAGGTGCCGTCCTTATACATCTCAAACAGCGTGTTCTGAACCTGATCCCGCAGCTCCTCATTGCCCTTTTTGAAGCCAATGCCGTACTGCTCTGTGGACAGAGGCTCGTCCAGCTTCCGGAAGGTATCCCCTCTGGATGCCAGCTGATACTGTGCAACACCGATGTCCACCGCAATGGCATCTACAGCGCCGGATTCCAGATTCATAAATGCGGTATTATAGTCCGCAACCTGCTGGAGATCCGCAAAGGAGGCTGCCAGCGCAAGATTTTCATCGTTGTCCTCTTCCGAAGTCAGGGCCGTCAGTGCCGAGGAATCCGCCTGTGTTACGACCACCTTACCCGCAAGGTCTTCCTTGGTTTTGATGTCGGAGTCGTTCATTACAACAAACACAATGGAGTTGTCCACATAGGGAACAGAAAACGTGTAGTCATCCTCCCGGCCTGTCATAGTGAAGCCGTTCCAGATGCAATCGATGGTACCGGAGTTCAACTCCATGTCCTTGGAATCCCAGTCAATGGGCTGCTTGACCAGCGTCCAGCCATTGCGGTCACAGACCTCCTGCGCCAGCTCCAGATCAAAGCCGGTGTATTCACCGCTCTCATCCTTATAGCCATAGGGGGGATACTCTGCGTCAAAGCCAACGGTAAAGGTACGGCCCTCTGCGGTTCCATTTTCTCCAGCAGATGCTGCCGCAGTCTCCCCTGCGGTCTCCGCTGCCGTTTCAGCCGGAGCCTCAGCTTTGGAAGAAGTAACAGCAGCAGAGCCGTTATCCGAGCCGCATGCTGCCACAGAAAGCATCATACCAGCTGCCATCAGCAGCGCAAGCAGTTTTTTCATAGTCAATTCTCTCCTATCGTTTCGCAGCAGATTCGCCGCAGTTCATTAAGTAATTATTATATTAGCGAATCATTACGCTAAAGTCAAGACAAAATTTACGCTGCGTCAAAAAAGCGGCATTGTGTACAAACAACGCCGCTCTTTCGTCCTATTTATGTTGCTTTCCGGTAATATTTCGGGTCTCCAGCTTCAAAACAGCTACCCGCTCCACCATAGCATCCGGAAATTCCAGCAATTTCTTGCTCCCGGAATAGTGCTCCATTATCGCCTGTAAGCCCCGGCGTTTTTCCGCCGGATCCTGTACCAGAGTAATCTCCCCATGGCCCATGACACTCTCATAGCAGAACGACCAACTGCACGGCGTGGTTCCTTTTACCAGCTCATGCCCCGTATCCATCCAGAAAGATGCCCGTGGACAGGCCGCGATCAGCGTCAACTTTTTCCCCTCTGAAGCCGCATGCATATAAAATGTAAACTGCTCACCCGTCCGTTCATAGCCGAAATTCATCGGCACCACATAGGGGTATGCCCCATCCATCAATCCCAGATGGATACAGTCACAGTGCCGGATCATCTCCTCCAGATGAGACAGCTCCGTTACCTCCCGGTCTTTTCTTCTCATAGGCGTACTCTCCTCCACATATAAAAAAGTGCCTTCGGCACATCAACTCCCCCTGCCCCCTCACTCATGAGGGGGTAGGGCTTTTCTTTTCCTGAAAAATATTACATAATAATATCATGAATATTTTACAGGATATTTTTTGTGATCATTATGAGATTATTGAATACACTTGCCATCCAAGGGATGTCGAGTTGGAAAACATCGAAAAGATGATCCATTGCGGCGATCCATCCTTTGGCGGTGCACTTTACTGCTGTGGCAAATGCGGACACACGAAGTTTGTACCTTTCCGCTGTCACAGCCGCTTCTGTCCGTCCTGTGGCGCTTTATACTCTGTGAAGCGCACCACCGCCATGTCGTTCAAATTGATTCGTGCTCCTCATCGACACTGTGTTTTTACCATCGCAGAAGAACTGCGTCCCCTCTTTCTCGCTGACCGTTCCCTGCTCAATTGTCTTTTTCAGGCTGTCAATCAAGTCATTTCCCGCTTCTTCTACAATCTCAATCATAAACGAAATTTTGTGCCGGGGTTTATCTGTGTCCTGCATACCTTTGGCCGTGACCTTAAATGGAATCCCCATATCCATTGTCTTCTTTCCGAAGGTGCTTTTGACAAGGACGGCTTCTGGCGCTCTGTCACACATTTCAATTACAGGTTCTTCCGTAACGCTTTTCAAACTGTTCTCTTAAATCTTCTCCAGGCCAAGCTTCCCCCTGAATTCAAAAAGCTTAAGTCCCATATTTACAAGCGCTCCGAAAACGGATTCTATGTTTATCTAAAACCACGAAAATGTGACTCT